>OLYN01000508.1_pt1 | contig 22215 bp, 19 predicted proteins | sample 1674231 | NCBI WGS metagenome assembly OLYN01 (sample SAMEA103958153, study PRJEB25191) | human gut metagenome
GCTTTCTCCAGGACCCCCGGCGCTGTCACACCTGCGCCGGGCCGCTGCTCTCCCCCTCCGCTGGGACCGGCTGTGGCCCGGGCGGAGGGGGCGCATTTGTGTGGGAAAGGCCCTTACTTCTTCAGGTTGTCGTAGTCCCGGATGGTACGGGGCAGCAGCATCTGATGGAAGGGGAGCCCCCGTCGATCGTCGCAGCCTGCAAGGGTCAACTGCCGGTCCAGAGATTCCGCGTCTACACGAATGCCCATAGAGGAAATCTCCAGAGCACGGTTCAGCACCGGGTCCCAGAAAAAAATGTCGCAGTTCAGATTCCAGTCATCGTAGTCGGGGGCGCGCCCGTCATGCTTCTTGCCGGAGCGGAGCGTTTTGCCGATCTGCATGATAAAACAGGTCGGGTGTGTTTTGGTGTACTCGTTCTCGCGCTCGGAGGGCGTGAGATCGGGATACATATCCTCCAGCTCCTGGCTCGTGATGAAGGATACGTCGCGGCTCAGATGGGCGCGCAGCTGCGGGAATTCCCATTCCAGCTCGTCTCCGGTCATGCAGATGGCCGTTACGATGCGCCGCACGGCGTCCTTGAGATAGTCGAGATTGCGGTCCTCCTCGCGGATGACCTTTTCCCAGTCCCACTGGTCAACAAATATAGAGTGGATATTGTCAGTCTCCTCATCACGTCTTATGGCATTCATATCTGTGTAGATGCCCTCGCCGAGAGAGAAGCCGTATTTCTTTAATGCATATCTCTTCCACTTGGCAAGAGAGTGAACGACCTCAGCCTCCTTGTCACCCTGCTCAAGGATGCCGAAGGTAACAGGTCTCTCATATCCGTTTAAGTTATCGTTTAAGCCTGTGGTAGGATCAACGAAAAGCGGTGCTGAAACACGTGTCAGGGAAAGACGCTGTGCGAGCATGCCCTGGAAGAAATCCTTAACAGTCTTGATGGCAAGCTGTGTATCGTGAAGATTCAGTGCCGAAGAATAGTTCTTTGGTATTGTTAATTTGCTCATTTTCGATTAAACCTCGTTGTATTATTAATTTTTAAATAAAATTCCTTTAACCTGATTATTATATCACAATTTTTCTAGAAAGATAGTCCATAATATGATAAAATTAGATAGTTTAAAGAGAAACAATATCGTTTTACCTTATTTTTATGTGTTTAAGGTGTTAATGAAAGGTAGTAGATTTATATGAGAAAAAGAGATATGACCTTTGCTTCGGCGGTGCTTGAGGCAATAGATGCTATTTTAGCTCTTGCGTATATAGGCTTACAGATTTATTATGGAGTGTGCTATCACATACAGGTATTTAAGTTTGTGGCCAATATACTTGTGCTTTTGCTTGTATACATTGCAATCACATGGCTGCAGCATTATCCGGAAAAGCTCAATCACATAGCAGCGGAGCTGTGTGTGGGCAATATCAGAAAGTATTCACTCAGGCTTTTGACGTTTGTAAAGCTTGTTTTTACTGCGGGGCTTTTGGTGCCATGCGTGTGTGATGCGTTTGGAATAGCAATCCGCGATGTATACAGCCTCATTATGATAGGGCTCATCCTTGTGGTGTCGGCATATTATGAGTACAGGATATTTCAGGAAATAAAGTCATTGCGGAAATAATATAGGAGAAATAAAATGCAGCTTAGTATAGAAGAAGTTAAAAAGCTGGATAGTAACAGCTATCAGATAATAGATATAAGAAGTGAGGAAGAGGTGGCGCACGGTGCCATAAAGGGAGCACTCAATATTCAGGCAGAGGAAATAGAGTCAGATGAGAGGGTGCTGCATGATAAGAAGCTTGTAATAGTCTGCAGCCGTGGTAAGACGAGTGTGGATGTGGCAGAGTATCTCACAGAAAAAGGTTTTGATGCGGCAAGCTTAAAGGGAGGCTATATAAGCTGGCTGCTTGATGCCATGAAAGAGGATGAGGTGGCAGAGCGCGATATAAAGGCAGATGTGGAGCAAAGCATCAGAAAGAAATTTAAGAAATCCATCTGGCGCAAGTTTACAAAGGCGATAAATACCTATGAGCTTGTAAAGCCGGGGGATAAGATTGCGGTGTGTATCTCGGGAGGTAAGGATTCCATGCTCATGGCAAAGCTTTTTCAGGAGCTTAAGCATCACAACAAGTTTGATTTTGATGTGAAGTTTCTCGTCATGGACCCGGGCTACAATGAGGCAAACAGGCATGTCATAGAGGAAAACTGCAGGAACCTTGGCATCCCTGCCACTATTTTTGAGTCAGATATATTTGATGCTGTATATGATATCGAAAAATCGCCATGCTATTTATGTGCGAGGATGAGAAGAGGACATCTGTATGCATTTGCAAAGGAGCTGGGCTGCAACAAAATTGCGCTCGGACATCACTATGATGATGTTATCGAGACGATACTCATGGGCATGCTCTACGGTGCACAGGTACAGACCATGATGCCTAAGCTTCACAGCACAAACTTTGAGGGCATGGAGCTTATCAGGCCTCTTTACCTGGTCAGGGAGGACGATATCAAGGCATGGCGTGATTACAACGGTCTGCATTTCATACAGTGTGCCTGCAAGTTTACAGATACCTGTACCACCTGCAATAATGAGGAAAACCGCTCAAAGCGTGTTGAGATAAAGCAGCTCATCGCTAATCTTAAAAAGGTGAATCCTTTTGTCGAGGCAAATATATTTAAGAGCGTGGAGAATGTAAATCTGGCTACGGTTGTAGCATATAAAAAGGATGGCATAAAGCACAGCTTCCTAGATCACTATGATGAATAAGACAGATATATTTCAGGAGGGCATTGTATGGCAGATATCATGGATTATATTGACTGGCGTGGAGATATAGGCTTTGATGAGGTGCATGTAAATGAGGTGGACGGACTGATTTTTTCACAGATTATTTATGTGCAGATGAAGCCATATATGCCGGATGCAAAGAAGTCATACCTTACGATAAAACAGCTTTCAAGTCTTTATTGTGCGGATCACAGTGATGATGAAATTGAGCAGATGCCTAATCTTTTCCGCCACTCCGCGAGGCTGCTTCAAAAGCTGGCGCACTCAAGGCGCTATGCTGACTGCATTTTGAGATATTATATATACGATATTAGTGAAAAAGAGGAGTCGCAGTTTTCTGCGGTTACGATAGAACTGCCTGACGGCACATATTTCATTTCCTACAGTGGTACAGACCATTCCGTGGTCGGTTGGAAGGAAAACTTTAATCTAAGCTATCTCGATGAGACACCGGGACAGAACAAGGCGAAAAAATATTTAAAGCAGGTGGCAGCATATATATGCAATGATGATAGGGTCATAAATGAAAAAGCCACAAATGATAAAGCTTTAGATGATGAAAATATCAACAATAAAAGCATCAATACAGGAAAGCTGTGGATAGGCGGGCACTCAAAGGGTGGAAATCTGGCAGTGTTTGCCGCCATGCATGTGGATAAAGAGGTGCAGGATGTCATTATTAAGGTGTTTAATTTTGACGGGCCGGGCTTCAATCACAAGATGATATATACGGCAGGCTACAAAAGAATTTTTGACAGAATAGAGACATTTCTGCCACAGTCGTCTATTGTTGGCTTATTGCTTGAGCATGTGGACGATTATGAGGTGGTAAGAAGCCGTAATTCGGGGCCGCTGCAGCATGATGCTTTTTCATGGGAGATAATGGGCGGAAGTATCATAAAGGCGGATGGGCTGGACAAAAACAGTGTGCGCCTTGACAAGACACTCAGAAACTGGATAGGCAGCATGGATGAGGCGCAGCGAAAGCAGTTTGTAAATGTGCTTTTTTCAATAGCATCGGACTCCAATTTTGAGAACCTTGACCAGATGTCATTTAAGCAGCTCATTGAGATGATAAAGGCTGCCGATGAGCTGTCAAAGGCTGACTGGAGCATGCTTAAGGATACAGTAAGACTCCTGATTTCTGCCGGTGTCGGCGTGGTCAGGGATGAAAAGGAGAAATAAATGTTAAATCAGTTTTCAAGAACACAGCTTTTGCTTGGAAAAGAGGCGATGGATAGGCTAAAGGGCGCAAGAGTCGCAGTATTTGGAATAGGAGGAGTGGGCGGATATGTCTGCGAGGCACTAGTCAGAAGCGGCGTGGGAGCGATTGACCTTATCGATGATGACAAGGTGTGTCTTACAAACCTAAACAGGCAGATAATCGCAACCCGAAAGACCATAGGAAAATACAAGACAGATGTGATGGAGGAGAGGATTCATGATATTAATCCTGATGTCAGTGTCGTGACGCACAGGTGCTTCTTTTTGCCGGAAAATGCTGATGAATTTCCGTTTGAAGAGTATGATTATATAGTTGACGCGGTTGATACGGTCACAGCAAAGATTGCGCTTGTCATGAAGGCACAGGAGAAAAATGTCCCTATCATAAGCAGTATGGGAGCGGGAAATAAGCTGGATGCAAGTGCATTTAAGGTGGCTGATATATATAAGACCAGCATGTGTCCTCTTGCAAAGGTCATGCGCCGTGAGCTTAAAAAACGTGGCGTGAAAAAGCTCAAGGTGGTATACTCTGAGGAGAAGCCTACAAGACCGATAGAGGATATGTCTATAAGCTGCAGAACCAACTGCATCTGCCCGCCGGGTGCCGTACACAAGTGCACAGAGCGCAGGGATATTCCCGGAAGCCTTGCATTTGTACCATCAGTGGCAGGACTTATCATCGCGGGCGAGGTGGTACAGGACATAGCCTTTGACAGGGTATGATGAAGAATACAATTACGAAAAGAGAGGAATAAAAATGCCAGTATTTGATTTTAGCGATACACCGGTAGCAAACGAGCATCCGGAGTGTACATATGAGACATTTCATTCGACAGAGACCAAGGCATCGGCCGATAAACCGATTGTTGTGATAGACAATAAGCAAAAGGAGTGGGCGCATCATGCGCTCGGTATGTTTACAAATCCGATAAAGCGTACATCCTTTGAATTTGAGGATGGTGATGGGGTGACCAGTGCAGATATCCTGCGCATTGATTCCCGCTTCGTCAGCCTTTTTAAGTGGCTTGGCGAAAATCACATAAAGGTACAGCTTTCAGGAGCCAATACACCTGACGGATACGCAGTATACAGGGTGAGGGAGGTGGCTCTCGGCAGAGGCACAAAGCTGTCTGCAGAGGACGGATTCCTGCAGTATATGATGGAAAGGCTCTTTGCCAGCACCATGCCTGAGGATGAACCTGACCTCGATGATTACGAGGAAGAGGGCGACAGCATGAAGCTCACCAGTATACAGAGCATCACAGATTTCATGACCTGTGCAGGCCGTACACTGCCTGACAATATACTGCTGTGGGCCAGAAGAAATCTGGCAGTTGCGCGTTCAAGCGAGGTATCACCTGAGGAGAGACGCCATGCGCAGAGAGCACTTTCCATCATGATGAATATCCAGTGGAAGGGAAATTACTTTGAGGCAATTGACCCTGTGGAGGCAAGACGCATACTCGATGAGGAGCTCTATGGCATGGAGAGCGTGAAGCAGAGAATCATTGAGACCATTATCCAGATAAACAGGACACATACACTTCCTGCCTACGGACTGCTGCTCTGCGGACCGGCAGGAACGGGAAAGTCACAGATTGCATATGCGGTTGCACGTATACTCAAGCTTCCATGGACCACACTCGATATGAGCTCCATAAATGATGCGGAGCAGCTCACAGGAAGCTCAAGAATCTATTCAAATGCAAAGCCGGGAATCATTATGGAGGCATTTTCTCAGGCGGGAGAGTCAAATCTTGTATTTATCATCAATGAGCTCGACAAGGCCTCAAGCAAAAACGGCAACGGAAATCCGGCAGATGTGCTTTTGACACTGCTTGACAATCTGGGCTTTACAGACAACTATATGGAGTGTATGGTGCCGACCGTCGGAGTATATCCGATTGCAACAGCCAATGATAAATCCCAGATTTCTGCACCGCTTATGTCACGTTTTGCGGTGATTGATATTCCGGACTATACCGATGAAGAGAAGAAGGTCATCTTCCAGCGATTTGCCCTGCGCAAGGTATTTGAGCGAATGGGAATGAAGGAGGAGGAGTGCGTTCTCACAGAGGACGGACTTGATGCAGTGATTAAGCTTCACGAGAACACATCGGGCATAAGAGATCTCGAGCAGGCTGCAGAGCATCTGGCAGCAAATGCACTTTATCAGATAGAGGTTGATAAGGTAAAGCAGGTGGTATTTGACGCTGAGGCTGTTTTTGAGCTTTTAGGCTAGCAGGATATGATTACGGATACAGGAATTGTTACGAAAATAAAAGGAGATTGTCAGGATGAGAGAATTTGGAAAATCCAGAAAATTAGATAATGTGCTTTATGATGTAAGAGGACCGGTAGTGGATGAGGCGGCCCGCATGGAGGAAAACGGCACAAATGTGTTGAAGCTCAATATAGGAAATCCGGCGCCGTTTGGCTTCAGGACACCTGATGAGGTGATATATGATATGTCTCGCCAGCTCACGGACTGTGAGGGGTATTCCAACTCCAAGGGACTTTTTTCTGCAAGAAAAGCAATCATGCAATATGCACAGCTCAAAAAGCTTCCTAATGTGACGGTTGAGGATATCTACACCGGAAACGGAGTCAGCGAGCTTATAAACTTAAGCATGTCAGCGCTTCTTGACAATGGTGATGAGGTGCTGGTGCCGGCACCGGACTATCCGCTTTGGACAGCCTGCGTTACACTTGCGGGAGGCACGGCAGTGCACTATATCTGTGATGAGCAGTCAGAGTGGTATCCGGACATAGAGGATATCAAAAAGAAGATTACAGACAAGACAAAGGCAATCGTAATAATAAACCCTAATAACCCTACGGGAGCGCTCTATCCAAGGGAGGTGCTGCAGCAGATAGTTGATGTGGCAAGAGAGCACGAGCTCATGATTTTTTCGGATGAGATATATGACAGGCTGGTGATGGATGACTATGAGCATGTGTCTATTGCGTCGCTTGCACCGGACCTCTTCTGTGTGACCTTCAGCGGTCTTTCTAAGTCACATATGATAGCAGGCTATCGTATCGGATGGATGGTTTTAAGCGGCAACAAGGCGCTCGGAAAGGACTATATCGAGGGTCTCAACATGCTCTCAAACATGCGTCTTTGCTCGAATGTTCCGGCGCAGTCGATAGTGCAGACAGCTTTAGGCGGATATCAGAGTGTAGGCGAGTATATTGTGCCGGGCGGACGAATCTATGAGCAGAGAGAGTACGTCTACAAGGCATTAAACGATATACCGGGAATTTCGGCAGTAAAGCCAAAGGCAGCATTTTACATATTCCCAAAGATTGATACTGCAAGGTTCAACATCACAAACGATGAACAGTTTGCACTCGATCTGCTTCGTGAGAAGAAGATACTCATCATCCACGGCGGCGGCTTCAACTGGGATAAGCCGGATCACTTCAGAGTGGTATATCTGCCTCGAACAGAGATATTAAAGGATGCCACAGGCAAGCTTGCAGACTTTTTGTCTTCATATAAGCAGAAATAATTATTGGCATAGATAATTATAAAACATATAACATAAAACATATAAGCTCCGGCACAGAAAACTTTTTGTTCTGACCGGAGTTTTTATATTATGCTGTAATATTTTTTAAAAGTAACCTACCTGTAACTTTACATAATGTATTATACACTTGTATCGCGGGGCGGCTGCACTTTAGATGGCAGACCGCACAGCACTCAAAAATGCATAGAGAAGAAAAGGAGAATTAAATGGAACTGCTTAGAGTAGAACACTTATCAAAAATATACGGAGCCGGAGAAAATCAGGTCAAGGCTTTGGACGATGTGTCATTGAGCGTGGAAAAGGGAGAGTTTGTGGCAATTGTCGGGGCGAGCGGCTCCGGAAAATCCACACTGCTTCATCTGCTTGGAGGTGTTGACAGACCAACAAGCGGAAAGGTGTATATAAACGGCACTGATATCTTTGCAATGAATGATGATGAGCTTGCCATATTCAGAAGAAGACAGGTGGGTATCATTTATCAGTTTTATAATCTGATACCTATATTAAATGTGGAGGAAAACATGGCAATTCCGATGGAACTTGATGGAAGAAAGGTGGAAAAAGCACAGATGGATGACATGCTTTTGCGCCTTGGACTTACAGAGAGACGTACTCATTTGCCAAATGAGCTATCAGGAGGACAGCAGCAGCGCACATCTATAGGAAGAGCCCTGATTACGAGACCGTCTATAGTGCTAGCGGATGAGCCGACCGGAAACCTGGATACCAAAGCCAGCAACGAGATTATGCATCTCTTAAAGACCTCAAACCGTGAGCTCAACCAGACAATCATTATGATTACACACAATATGGAGCTTGCAAAGGCGGCTGACCGCACAATAATGATAGAGGATGGTAAAATCAGATGAATTTGATGAAGACACTCACATTAAAAAACTTAAAGCTCAACAGGAAAAGAACTATTGTCACGATAGTCGGAATAATTCTTGCAACAGCGCTTTTGTCGGCGCTTGTCACACTTGTGTCAAGCTTTCAGTACAGTATGATTGAATACCAGAAGCAAAAGGGCGGCGACTTTCATGTGAAATTTTCGAATGTGAAAATGTCTGAGCTTTCGGAGTTTAAAAACAACAGAAATATTGAAAGCACATTTGAGACAATGGGAATGGGCTTTGCAAAGCTAGACGGCTGCAAGAATGAGGATAAGCCGTATGCATATGTCATGGCAACAGATGAGGCCGGCTTTGAGAGAGGCTGCTTTAAACTGATAGAGGGGCGCATGGCAAAAAATGAGGATGAGATAGTCATTCCAAGGCACTTAAAGACAAACGGACGAATCGACATAAAGGTGGGAGATGAGATAACACTTGATGTCGGAAAGCGATATGATTCAAACACCGAAAGTGTCATATCGGAAAACTGCGCATATGAGCATGAGGCAGAGACACTTACCGATACTGTGACAAAGCACTACAAGGTGGTAGGCATCATGGAAAGACCGGGCTATGGAATGGAGGACTATAGTGCCGCCGGATATACATTTGTCACATACTCTGATGAACTGGCAGCAATTGATAACGGCACAAAGAGTGAGGCAAGCGAAGCTGACACTACACTCACAGTGTACAGCAGATACACTCAAAAGGCTTTAAGAAACAAGGATGCTGTGACTGCAGATATAATTGGTGTGGATGATAAGCTGTTTGAGAAAGCAAATAATTCATCTGTTGAAATGTCTTCTGAGGAAAGTGACAGGTTCCTTAAAGAGATGGAAAATGCAAAATATGATATATATATGAATGGATACCTTATAAACTATGAGTGCGTTTTCCCGATTGACGGTTCATTTAAAGCACTGTTTACAGTGGCTGCTGTTGTGGCTTTGATAATCATACTGACATCAGTGTACTGTATCAAAAACAGCTTCAACATATCAATCACTGAAAAAATCAGGCAGTATGGCATGCTTGCAAGCGTGGGTGCTACGAGGCGCCAGATAAAAAGCAGCGTTAAGACAGAGGCAGCAATGCTTGGAGTGGTTGGTATTCCTGTAGGTACCATGAGTGGTATTTTGGCATCGCTTATACTTGTCAAGGTGGTAAATGCGTTGTCAGCAGGCTGGCTTAACGTTGCTTTGAGCTTTCACACATCACTGCCGGCACTTATTCTTGCTGTGATACTGAGTATAGCAACCATTTATTTCTCAGCAACAGGCAGTGCAAGAAGGGCTGCAAAGGTCACACCGCTTGAAGCAATAAGAAACACAAAGGAGATTAAAATAAAGTCAGCAAAGCTTAAGACACCGGCGATTATAGGCAGAATCTGGGGCATTGGAGGTGTTATCTCATATAAGAATATAAAGAGGAACAACAAAAAGTACAGAACCACAGTGACGTCTATTGTCATCTGCTCGGTAACCTTTATTGTGATATCATACTTTATGTCTGTGGCCTTTAGCATGGTTGGGATGTCATATGCTTCAACAGATTACAATATCGGAATAAATATGTCATATAAAAAAGACATTGATATCGAAAAGCTCTCTAAGCTTGTGAGCGGTATTGAAGGAGTTGATGATTATCTGGTTGGAGCAGGCTATGATTTCGATGTAGATAAGCCTAAGTACACAAAGGAGTATGGAGAGTATTGCAGGCAGCTTTATGATGACAGTGAGGATGTCTCGCAAATGTTTTTAATCACGGTTTTGGATGACAAATCGTATGATAAGTATGCGTCTGACGCAGGCATAAAAAATGCAGCTGCAGGAGCAATTCTTGTGAATAAAGGCACATTTGATGTGTATAATGAGAATAGCTCTAAATACGTCAAAAAAGAGATGGAGCTGTACAAATATAAAGCAGGAGATACAATCGAGTGCGGCTACAATGTGTATGATGATGCTTCTTCTGATGACAATGCCGTGGAAGGCGATATTGAAAGCAGCACAGAAAGCAGCACAGAGGATAACAGTGGATACGTTGACGAGGAAACAATAAATAACGGAGTCAGAAAGACTGTGGATGTAACTATTGCAGGTGTCACAGACAAGGTACCAATAGGTTATAAGGGCTACAGCAACACGCTTTTGTTTATGAACCAAAAAGGCTTTGAAAGCCTATGGGGTGACGGCAAGAACGGTAATGAGATTAAACCGGGATATGCGTCATATTTAGCATATGTGGTTGCAGAAAATGCAGATGAATATCAGGATACATTCGAAAAGGAGACGGAAGGAAATCCTGAGTATTCGCAGATTAGTTTTTATGTCAGCAATCTGGATAAGGAGATGCGCGATGAAAAGTCACTCTTTACACTGCTTGGAGTATTTGCATACGGACTTATTGTGGTCATTGCCTTAATAGGAATCACAAATATCATCAATACCTTAAGCACCGGAATGGAGCTTAGAAGCCGCGAGTTTGCCACATTGAGAAGCATTGGAATGACAGATAAGCAGTTTGTGGGAATGGTCAGACTCGAGAGTGTGTTTATATCTGTGAAGGCGCTTGTAATAGGAGTACCGCTTGGTATTTTAATAAGCTATCTCTTATGTGTTATGATGAACAGGATGGATGATGCAATCATTTATGAGCTGCCGTATAAAGCAATTATATTGTGTATAGTGGTTGTAATAATGCTGATTTATGCTATCATGAAGCTATCGATGACGAAGCTTAGACACAATAACATTATTGAGACAATCAAAAATGAAAATCTGTAGAAAATGCGGGAGCTGATATGAAAAAAATACTTCTCATAGAGGACAATAAAGGAATAACAGAGGGACTGTGTGATACCTTTACAGAACCTGAATATGAGCTTTTGACAGCAGGCAATTTAAAGGAGGCTGGGGCACTTTTGAGTGAGCACCCCGGCCTTGTGCTGCTTGATGTGTCGCTTCCGGATGGGAACGGCTTTGATTTTTACAACGAAAGGCTGGAAAAAGAAAAAACACCGGTGATTTTTCTTACCGCAAGGGATGAGGAAAATGATATAGTAAAGGGCCTTGAGCTTGGAGCGGAGGATTATATCACAAAGCCTTTTTCCGTAAGGGAGCTTGTGGCGAGGGTAAACCGCGTATTTTTACGAAGGAAAAGTGATGACAGTTCATCTGTCATACACGCAGGAAGCATAAGCTATGACATGGACAAAAAGGAAGCAAGAAGGGATGGACAGGTGATTGCTCTTTCAAGTCTTGAAAACCGCATACTTGATCTGCTTTTTGCCAATCACGACAAGGCTGTGTCCAGAAATGCCGTGCTTGACTGCATTTGGGAGGCGACAGGCAACGATGTGTACGATCATACAGTGACTGTCTATATGAAGCGCATCAGGGCAAAGCTTGGTGAGGATGTGATAAAGACTGTGAAGGGAATCGGGTATCGTGTTGATTCAGATGAAGCTTTTTAAAGAGTATCGGCCGACAGAGACAGTTCCCGGGAGAAAGCATGAGAAAGAAGAAATATAATTTAGAGAACAGAAAACATTTTGTGTATTTTGCGATAATTTATACATGTATATGTGTGACGGTTATGGCTTTTACCGTTTTTTTCCAGTACAGGGCATATACGAAAAACTATAACGCCACAGTGGCTAAGCTATGTGCACTCATTCATGAAAAATATCCCGATGTATCAGATGGCAGTATAGCCGCGATTCTAAATGACAGCAGCTTAGGCAGCGATTATACCAATTTAAAAAGCGCAGAGCCGCTCTTAAAAAAATACGGCATTGATATTGAAAAGGATTCTGCGGTTTTGTCAAATGAAAAAGCGCTTAAAGGAGCGCTTTGGCTAGACATATTTCTTGTTGTGCTTTTTGCAGGGGGCTTTTGCCTTTACATTGTGCTTATAAGATTTAGCTTTAAAAGACAGGTCAGACAGGCTGCGGATTATCTGCGCCGCATAAATCAGGGAGACTACAGACTTGTTATGGCAGATAGCACAGAGGGAGAGATTTCTATACTAAAGGGAGAGCTTTACAAGACAGCAATCTATTTGAGGGAGTCTGCGGAAAATGCAAAGGCAGACAAGCTTTTGCTAAAGGATGCGCTTTCTGACATATCGCACCAGCTTAAGACTCCGCTCACATCACTTTCGATAAATCTGGAAAATCTGGAAGGAAATCCTGATATGGCATCTGAAAACAGAAACAGGATAATGCGCAGGGCAAAGCGCGATGTGGACAATATATCGCATATGGTGCAGGCTATCTTAAAGCTTTCAAGGCTTGAAGCGGATGTTGTGGAGTTTGATGAGAAGGATACGCTGCTGTCTGAAATTGTGTCTGAGGCAGCTGATAATGTTATGGCACTTTGCGATTTGAGAGACATAAGGCTGTCCATAGATGAAGGCTCTGATAAGGATGCCTGTATACATGCTGATGCATACTGGCAGTGTGAGGCCATTACAAACATAGTAAAAAATGCAGTGGAGCATGCAGAGAGTGAGGTAAGGATAGGCTTTTACAGGTATGAGATGTATGCAGAGATAACAGTGCAAAACGATGGAGAAGCCATAAGTGATGAGGACAAAAAGCATATTTTTACGCGTTTTTACAGCGGCAGCGGACAGCCGGCAGACAGCATCGGCATAGGACTTTCGCTCGCGGAAGCAATTGTGCGTCATGACAATGGATATATCCTTGTGGAGGATTGTAAAAAAGATGTATTAAATGAAAAAAATGAATGCAGTGGCACACGCTTTGTGGTAAGATATTTGTGATAAGTTGAGAAAAATTATCAATAAATACACTAGGAAGCGATAAAATGACACTAAAAGAACTTGGCATAGGACAGAGTGCCAGAATACTTACAGTAGGCGGTGAGGGCGCACTGCGCCAGCATTTCCTGGATATGGGAGTAATCCCAAAGGCCGAAGTAACAGTTATCAAATTTGCACCGATGGGAGACCCGATGGAGCTTCAGGTGCACGGCTATGAGCTCACATTGAGGCTTGATGATGCGGCACAGATTGAGGTAGAATTAATTGACAGCCGTTCAAGAAAGCATGAGGGCCCTAAAAAGATAAGCAACACAGCCCATCCCGGACTTGGTGAGGAGGGCAAATACCATGTGAAGGGCAGTGGCAATCCCCTTCCGGATGGTGAGAAGCTCACATACGCACTTGTGGGAAACCAAAACTGCGGCAAGACAACACTTTTCAACCAGCTTACAGGCTCAAACCAGCATGTGGGCAATTTCCCGGGAGTGACGGTGGACAGAAAGGATGGCGCAATCAAAGAGCATCCGGACACATCAATCACTGATCTGCCCGGAATTTACTCAATGAGCCCATATACGAATGAGGAGATTGTGTCGAGAAACTTTGTGCTCGATAACAAGCCAAAGGCCATAATAAATATCGTAGATGCGACAAATATCGAGAGAAACCTGTATCTGACCATGCAGCTTCTTGAGATGGATATACCAATGGTTATCGCACTCAATATGATGGATGAGGTGACGGCAAACTCAGGCTCAATCGATGTAAATAAAATCGAGGGACTGTTAGGAGTGCCTGTTGTACCGATTTCTGCCGCAAAGAATCAGGGTGTTGATGAGCTGGTGCGCCATGCGATACACATTGCAAAGTATCAGGAGCGTCCGGGCAGACAGGATTTCTGTGATGAGAATGATTTTGGCGGTGCCGTGCACAGATGTATACACGCGGTCAGTCACCTGATTGAGGATCATGCAAAGCTCGCCGGAGTTCCGATTCGCTTTGCTGCTACCAAAATTATCGAGGGAGATGCACTTATATTAGAGCAGCTTCATCTTGATGAGAATGAGAAAGAGGCAATAGAGCATCTGATTGTCCAGATGGAGAAGGAGCGAGGCCTTGACAGAAGCGCTGCAATTGCGGATATGCGCTTTACATTTATTGAGAAAATATGCGAGAGCACCGTGGTAAAACCGAAGGAGAGCAGGGAGCGTATCAGAAGTGAACGCATCGACCGTGTTCTTACAGGCAAATACACGGCAATACCATGCTTTATAGTGATAATGCTTGCTGTATTTTATCTCACCTTCAACGTAATCGGAGCAGGACTTCAGTGGCTTTTGGAGCAGGGCATAGGAGCACTGACCGCGCTTACGGATAAGGCACTCACAGCGGCAGGCGTGAATGAGGTGCTGCACGGACTGGTAATAGACGGCATCTTTCAGGGTGTCGGAAGCGTATTAAGCTTTTTGCCGATTATCGTGACACTGTTCTTTTTCTTATCCCTCATGGAGGACAGCGGATACATAGCGAGGGTTGCATTCTTCATGGACAAGCTCCTTCGTAAGATAGGACTTTCCGGACGAAGCATAGTACCAATGCTCATAGGCTTCGGCTGTACGGTGCCAGCTGTCATGGCGACACGTACACTGCCAAGTGAGAGAGACCGTAGAATGACTATACTCCTCACACCGTTTATGAGCTGTTCGGCAAAATTGCCAATTTATGCATTCTTTGTTAGTGCATTTTTCCCGAAGCATGGCGGACTTGTCATGGGAGGACTGTACTTCCTTGGAATAATTGTCGGAATACTTTTCGCATTTATCTACAGAAAGACTTTGTTCAGGGGTGACGCAGTGCCGTTTGTCATGGAGCTGCCAAACTATAGGATGCCGGGCGCCAAGAATGTGTGCCAGCTCCTCTGGGAGAAGGCAAAGGACTTTTTGCAGAAGGCATTTACAGTAATACTTATTGCCACAATGCTTATATGGTTCTTACAGAGCTTTGACATACACTTTAACATGGTAACAGACTCAAAGGACAGCATGCTTGCCGCTATTTCAAGTGTTATCGTGCCTGTCTTTAAGCCTCTGGGACTCGGAGACTGGCGTATATGCACATCACTTATCAGCGGACTCATGGCAAAGGAGAGCGTGGTATCAACACTTGAGATACTGTTTGGCGGAACTGTTACGACAGCACTCACAACACTTTCAGCTGCATCTCTTCTGGTGTTCTCGCTGCTCTACAGTCCTTGCGTGGCTGCTATAGCATCCATAAAGAGAGAGCTGGGTGCAAAGTGGGCAGTCAGTGTGGTGCTTTTGCAGTGTGCGATTGCATGGGTGGCAGCATTTATTGTAAGAGTTATTGGACTGCTTGTGATGTAATTAAAAACAGACTATTCAGAACCACTGAGAACCAAAAAGATGATGTGTCATGCTTGCATGTAAGCAACAGGTTTTCTTGTTCTCAAGGTGGTTCTGAATAGTTACAAAAAATATAAAAGGAGATATGTGATGGAGATTAAACTGGAAAATGAATCACTTGAGCTCACGATAAACAGCTTCGGAGCAGAGCTTAAAAGTATCACCGGCAAGGAAACAGGTACACAGTATCTGTGGGATGCCGATGAGAAATACTGGAAGAGAAGCGCACCGGTGCTTTTCCCGTTTGTCGGTAGCTTAAAGGACAAGAAGTTTACCGTTGATGGGACAGATTATCCGATGGGACAGCACGGCTTTGCAAGGGATATGGAGTTTGAGCTTGTGTCACAGACAAGGGATGAGGCATGGTTTTCACTTAAATCAAATGATGAGACTCTTGCAAAATATCCGTTTGAGTTTGTGCTCGAAATCGGCTATAAGCTCTCAGGCAGTGAGATAAAAGTGACCTGGAGGGTGACTAATCCTGCGAAAAAGGATTTACTTTTCTCAATAGGTGGTCATCCTGCATTTATGTGCCCGGTCGCAGAGCAGGGAAAGCAGTCAGACTATTATCTGAAGCTTGACACAGACAAAGCAATCACCTACGGACTTATCTGTGACGGAGGACTTTTAGACAAGGATGACAATCTGCTTAATGTGGATGTGGATGGATACTGTCAGATAGATGAGCATATGTTTGATAAGGATGCGCTCATAATAGAAAACAGACAGGCTTCAAAGGTGAGCCTGTGTACACCGGATAAGAAGCCATACCTTACGGTGTCCTTTGATGCGCCTTTATTTGGTCTGTGGTCACCGGCAGGAAAGGGAGCACCGTTTATCTGTATTGAGCCGTGGTACGGCCGATGCGACAGAGCAGGCTTTGCCGGAGAATTAAAGGACAGGGAGTATGGTAATTCGCTGACACAGGGTGAGAAATTTGAGAAGTCATATACGATTGAAATTGAGCTGTAGATTTTCTTGTTCTCAATGTGACTTAAATAGTTACAAACATAAATATAAGATATAGTTAGAATCGGGGGCCGGCTTTCTTAAGGCCGGCCTGAAGCAGCCATTTCTGATCAATTTTCTTAAGATCTTCACCGAATCTGACATGCAGCCGAACTGAGCCTTCGAGCTGCTCGATATGTTCAATGGTGCCCTTGCCGAACTTTGGATGATTGACATCGTCATTGATATTAAATTTTACAGTACTGTTTTTCTTTTTGCGGTATTCCTGCTCGCGTGAATATGTGTCGCGGATAGGAATACTCTTGTCAGTAATTTTCTTTTTGAGAACCTTATCATAATCGTGCTTAATAAGTCCTTCACCGGCTTTGTAGTAAGGAGTGGGAGCTGCTCCGATAAGTGAGCAGCAGTATTTCCACGCACTTCCGTGGATGCCGGGCTGCCAGTTGTATTTGTCCGGGATGTCCATATTGTACTGCATATAGTGGGCATATTCATGCTTATATAAATCCATCCTGTCATCCTTTGACAAGGGCTTTGCCACACAGTAGCCAATGAAAAGCAGCGAAAAATGGAATTCTTCTTCATCCTGCCCAAAGCCCGGAGTGTATGCACCGAGCCTGTCCGTATCAAAGCCAAAGGTGATAGGAACCTTTGCACCGTTAAGCCCAAGCTGTCTGTCGAGCTTCTGGTAGAGAAAGCGGATTTCCGCAAGGTGTATTTTTGTTTCGTTTTCGAGTAGTTGTCGTAAATTGTTGTCTATGTTCATAAGTATATCTCTCTAAAAAATCAGTTTGTTTTCAATACAGTAATAATATATTCCGTCATCCTCAACTGATTTGCATACAAAATCAGCCTTAGCCTTGACTTCGTCCTTTGCATTGCCCATGGCAATACCCATGCCTACGGCCTCAAGCATTTCAATATCGTTATGTCCGTCACCGAAAGCGATGGCTTCATCTTTTGAGAAACCATAATGCCTAAGCACTGCAGCAACAGCATTGCCTTTGCCGCTGTTAAGCGGAATAATATCAACGGCCTTATCCCACCATGCAGTTATCTGTGAGTGGGGCGCGCCGGATAGAATCTGTGAGTGCTCATCTTTTTGGCAGGAGCACATAATCTGATATATATCAGTCCTGCTTATCTCGTCAAAATTGTCAGCGATTTTAAGCTTTTCGCTGCCGAAGGCAAAGTACTGCTCTAAATCAGGGTCGGTACCGTTTGTGACAATCATATGCTCGTTGCTGATTGCAATGGCGCGGTTCATCTGCTTTAGATTGGAAATTATCTGATATTTGTCATGCTCATTAATAGGATTTTTGAAGATGATATCATTGCCTTTGGTGACGAATGAGCCGTTAAAGGTGAGCAGGACATCAAAATCAATTCCATCAAAATGAGGCACACCTGTGTAGCCTCTTCCGGTAGCCATACAAAGAATGATGCCATTTTGGTGGAGCTGCCTAAGTGCAGCAGCAGTGTTTGCTGATAATTCTTTATGTCCCAGCCGAAGCAGGGTGCCATCCACATCAAAGAATGCTATTTTAATCATAATTCACCTACCTGTTTTAATAATGTTTTTACTATAACGTAAGGTTCGTAAGCTGGAGCCTTTTGATTAGTCTTTCAATTCTTTTTCACCATATCCTTCTCTGAGAGTAAGAAAATCAAAATTATATGGGTCTTTTGTGATTTCTCTGGCGAGATCACTGCCAATATCAGGAGGCAGCTTTTCAAAATTTGTAATGGATTTGCCTTCTCTTGCTTGTAGACATATTCGTGTTTTTGAATCGTCAACAAGTTGTAGACGATTTGAATTATTGTATAAATCGTAAAAATATTTCATATATTTTAAATTGGTTACAGAAAATGATTTTACATCAGGTAGTGCATCCTGCAAATCAAGACTAAGATTTTTGAAAAAAGATTTTTCTTTAATTCATTTTGAATATTCCGTATTAGTTTTAATGATTTCACTCATTATGTGGAAATCTCCTGACATAATTCCCTCAATCTGTTCATTATTCAATAAATGTAATCTTATAAAGATTTTATCCGTTTACATAAATATGGTCAAGTATAGAAAATCTAAAAGCATAATTTCGTACAGAATCTTAGTCACGAAGCGTAGCGAGGGCGAAAGTGCGTGTCTCCCCAACAGTCCACGGCTTACATACCGACCTGCACCAATGCGCAAAAGTTGCGCACAGAAACGCGCACCTAATCCTTTTTTTGTGAAAAATGCTTGAAAACAAAAATTTAAAAATGTCGAAATTGCACATTGACATAATCATAATACTGTAATATACTAAGCTTAGAACAAACGGTTGCGCGAAAAAACGTACCTAAGAAATAAATTAAATTACAAGCAAATGGAGGAAACAACGGATGGACAAATTTATTGTTAACATCATTCACCGCCCTGAGATGGTGCCTGAGTACTCAGCAACAGTGACAGGACAGGGAAAAGAAGAGGATATTGGAGATAAGAAGCTCATCACAGAGTCACTCGACATCTTCAAGACACAGCAGAGACTTGCACATGAGGCGGGACTCAAAACCACAATCCAGATGACATATGCTTCGCTTTTTAATGATGAGGCAGTAGAGCTTGCAAAGCAGGATCACGAGAAATACGGTGATGAGATAGCACTTTCACTCCTTGGACTTCCATGTGAGGAGTTTAGAGAGAAGTATAAGACAAAGGATTTCTGTATCTGGATGTTCTCAATGGAGGACAAGAAAGCTATCGTAAATGATGTTTTCGAGAAATTCCATGACAGATTCGGTTTCTATCCTGAGTCAACAGGCTCGTACTATATGGATGCAGACCTTATAAACTACATCAAAGAAAAATACCCAATGGTAAAATGTGCAGTTGCAACATGCTGGGAGGAGGGCCCTAAGGCATACCACACATGTAACAACTCATGGTACACACTCTTCGACGGAGGCCCATGGGCACCATGGATTCCATCAAAGCAGAACACACATGCGCCAGCAGCAAATAAGGAAGAGGATAGCGGAATCGTAGCAATTCCACATCTCTCACGTGACCTTATTGCATGCTATGACGGAAACGGCTCAAACTTCGGAACACATCCACAGAACGTGCTTCGTGGAATGATTTATGATACAAAGACATGGGAGTATCCATATCTTTATAACCTCATCGACCAGTACAGAGACCTTGCAAAATACAATAACGGATACTCATACAACATGATGTTCGTAGGACCTGGCTGGATGAACAAGATGGGACGCTGGGAGCAGCCATATGAGCTTCTCTTAAAGTCATACACAGACGGCTGTAATTACTATGGCAAGTTAAAGAAAGAGGGTAAGCTCATCGACATGACAATGTCAGAGTTCGCTGATTACTTCAGAGAGAAGAAGGGTGTCAACGCAGGTAACTACAATGAGCCTGAGTGTGCACCATGGAGAGATATCCTTTACGGCTCAGATAAGCAGCTCTTCTGGTACTGTGACCCATACATGAGAGCATGCGTAAACATGGATCAGGGTGGAGCAATCGTAGACCTTCGTCCATACGTTGCAAAGCTTGAGTGGCCGGTAGGAATCGGAACAAAGCATGTACAGGATGCATCTTATCCATTCCTTATTCAGGAGAAATACAGAGCAGGATACTTTACACACTATGCAGGAGCTGGAACAGTAAGAAGTGCCAAGCTTTCACACAACGGTGAGGAGGTTGACCTGTGTCTCTGCCCTACACACAGCCATTTTTCAGAGGAAGTTATTGATGGCAAGAAGACAAGAATCCTTACACTTGATCCTGTAGATATTGAGTTTTATGATGTTAAGCTTACTCTTCAGACAAAGGAATACTTTGAGGAGGGCTCATCAAACATCAAGATTGAGCGTAATATCCTTAGCATGAGTGATCCAAATGCAGAGGTTTATCTCGATGAGTACATCACAGCATGCTACGGAACAACAGAGTATCCAGAGGATATGACAGGCATCACGCTTACATGTGAGGGAGAAAACCCACAGAGCATCAATTATGAGTACAAGTGTCGTGATGCAAAGCTTGACGGAGCAACTGCAGTAAGCGCAGTAATTCCTGCAATTCAGACAAAGGTTTCACTTACACCATCTGCAAAGGCAGAGGGATACATTGAGGAAGGATATGCATTCTCTCCAATGTTCAAGCTTGGTTACAAGAAACAGATTAAAGACAAGGAGGTATTTGCAACATGGCTCAACTTGGAAAAGGCAAATTAAATTACAGATGTCCTTTATGTTTTATGAGGGATCTTGATATTGATATGTTCTATAATAAGGAAACGGGTATTTATAGCTGCATCCGCTGTCAATTCAGAGGTACAGAGGAAGAGGTGCTTCAGGGCAACGAGGATGTCCGCAAGAAGTACAAGGCTATGTACAAGAGATTCGACAAGTTCGATTTTGATTAAAGTAGTGATTGGTGCGCTGCTGCTATAATAGCAGCAGCGTATTTGGCATTTCGCTGCAAAGGAGAGTATATATGGCGAAAAGAAAAAAAGACACGATGGAATTCAGATTCTATGAGCTGCCACAGGGAGAATCGGCACTTGTGCTGTGCGGAGAATCCTGGAAGAGAGTGTATGGTCATGAGGAATTTCACCTGCATTTCCATAATCTGCTTGAAATCGGCATCTGCCGCGAGGGAGATGGAAATATGTATCTGGATGAGGATATTTACCAGTATCATGACGGCGATATCACATTTATACCTGAGAATTTTCCACATGTTACAGTCAGCTATGGTGAGGTGGTGAATTTCTGGGAGTACATTTTTATTGACATACATTCTGTGATAGAAGAGATGTTCCCAAACAATGCGGCATTCCAGAATGAGGCAGTTACGACTATATCAAAAAAAGCGTTTATGACCAACGTGTATCAGAGCCCGGCTATGGCTGAGTATATAAATGCCATAATCAGGGAAACCAGTGAGCACAAGATTTATTGCCAAAGGACGATAAAGCTCCTTGTGCAGGGAATTGTAATAGAGCTGTTGCGCATGTATGATGAGCTGCCGGAGGAAGATAATGATGTCGTAAAGGGCACTAATATGTCACAGATAGCCACGGCGCTTGACTATATGAATAAGCATTACAGCGAAACAATAAAGGCAGGGGAGCTTTCGTCACTGTGCAATATGAGTGAGACTCATTTCAGGAGACTGTTTGAATCATATATCAATATGCCGCCTATGGAGTATCTGAATCTGATAAGAGTGCAGAAGGCGTGCGAACTTATGAAAAAGACAAATGAGCCGATGGAGCTTATTGCACAAAAATGTGGATTTACAACTCAGTCAACTTTTAACCGTAATTTCCGCAAATTTTTGGACACTTCGCCATATCAGTGGAAGATAAATCCTGAAAATTATGAGCATAAACTACTCAATTTTAGGATATCTGCACTAAAGGGATGGTAGAAAACATGTCTTTTCGCATATTTTTGTACATTTATGTTTGAATATGCATATAATTGTGTGGAATTTGTTAACACAGAAACAACGTATATGGTTATAATGACTATGTAATCAAGAAACGGACAAATATTGCCTATCCATATT
>OLYN01000516.1_pt1 | contig 22082 bp, 18 predicted proteins | sample 1674231 | NCBI WGS metagenome assembly OLYN01 (sample SAMEA103958153, study PRJEB25191) | human gut metagenome
GGTATACAGTGAAAAAAGCAAAAGGTATAACGGCCGGAAGGCACGAATAGCAATATTTGTGCTGATAATAATGTTAATGCTGTCCGGATGCATATGGGTCAAGCCGGAGGATTATTTTGCAAACCTCGTACAAAGTGCGGAGCAAGCAGAACAAAGAAACGACAAAACAAACGATGAAGAATATAGCGTTAAAATAAACGGTGGAGAATATAGCGTTGCCGTAAAAGACTTTGAAAATCGGTTTGAATACTGTGAGCGACTGCGGGCAGGCGTTGAACTTGAGGGGAATATGGCTCGTGGCAACATCGAATATACTTTCAAAATATCCGATATACTGGGCAAAAACTACGAATTTACAATCATTGATATCCCTGAGATGGTATATGAATGGGATCAGGAGGGCTTTAGTTACGTTGCGGCGGAGCGGGAGGTAATATGTGGGGCTAACGGCTGCAATGTAAACCCGACATGGTATAGATATGAAAGCAGCCCGGTTTATGCAACTATGATAGATGTTGATACCAGCGATGAGTCAAAAGAGTTGATTGTGTATTTCGTTGGTGAAGAGACAGACGCCTGGTACGAACTATACTCGGTCACCGATAGCGGTATAACGCATATTGGAAATACGGACATTGCAAATTATGAGAAGGACAGATATCTGTTGAATGAAATTACCGGTCGGGAGGATCCCTGGTACGATGCCCGTAATGCTTTTTGGAGGCTGCTATCGGATGGAAAGGGAAATCTCATATGGCAAGGAGACTTGTGTGAGGTAACTCGACCAAACATAGCATTTGCATACTACATAAAACAGGAAAACGTGCTTGATAAGCATACGGCCGATATGGAACGGTACATGAATATAAAGCTTGAGCTTGCGGATACGGTTCTGGATTTTAAACCTGATGCGGAGTACAAGGCGGGGATAGCAAGCAGCCAAGAATATTACGAGAGCGATACTGTTTGCAAAACGGTGCAGGGAAGAAGCTTCCTGCATTATTATCCGGTTAAAAAAGGTCAAACAATAAAACTGTTGTACGCGGATGAAGAACGGCAAACATTCTATGCGGACATTGACGGCGTGAAAGGCTACCTGTACAGCGGGAATTATTTCGGATAGCGGATAAGTAAATAAAACTATGATGCTGGCAGATAAAATACAGAGAAGGAGAACACAATGAGAGCGTTTATAAAAAGTGTCGGGATAGCGTTGCTGGCGGCGGTTTGCCTGAGCAGCAGCGGATGCATTGCCGCTCTTTATAATTATGACGTCGAAATCGAGAGCGCCGAAGCCGTTTCGGAGATAACGGCGCAGACGCCTGAGGCGGAGGCTGCACCGACGGACGGGAACGAGACGCCGGACACCGTTTATCAGGCTAAGCTGGATTCGCTTCCTAGAGACGACAGGGCGGGAAGAAAAGAAGTATTCAACGAGTGGGTAAAAGCAAAATATCCGGGACCGTATGAGATATACACTCCGACAGAGGATGAAAAATGGTTGTTTTACGACTTGAAATATTGGACTGCATGCGACTTCTGTGACGTGAACAGTTTGACAGATGAAGAGATGGCGAGTTCTGCTGTTGGATATTATGGATATGCAGACTGCTCAGATCAGAATTTTCAAGAATACGGATTCCGGTACGACGAGCTTGACGGGTATTATTCAAAGGTCGGCTTTGAGACCGTAAAGAGGCTGGTGGAAAGCCTGTACGGGCGCGGATATGCATCGAGCGACTATCCGCATTGGGGCAGCGAGGAAACAGAGCAGAATCAATATGTGTGCGAGGCAGGTGCCGATGCGCCGGAGGAAGACATATTTGTGGAGAGCGTATACGAAGTGGACGAGGGAGTTTACTATGTGATATTTGGTCAGGAGAAGCTGCCGGATGGAACGGAAAGCGATGTTACGGGAATGGTGATTCAAAGGAACAGCGAGTCGGCTTTCGGATATAACGTTATTGCCGCCAGAGGATACTGTTAAGAATAGCTTTATGGCAAGGAATTTGACAATTATTACATTAAAAGCGGCGATTATGCGGTTGGGGAAAAGGCCTGCGATTTTTGTGCTTTAATCACATAGAGTGAAAAATCATCTTAATTTTTGCGAGGTCGTCAGATGTCTTATAAGGAAGTATATGAAGAACTGTCATTGCTTGGCGAAGGGGGAATGGGTAAGGTATACCTCGTCCGGCACCGGCGGCTGGGCGTGCTGAGGGCGATGAAGGTGGTCCGAAAGGACGATGCGACCAAATTGCCCGCCGAGGTGGATATACTGAAAAACCTTGATCACCAGCGGCTGCCGCGGCTGCACGACATATATGAGGACGACCAAAATATACAGATCATTCAGGACTATGTCGAGGGCATAAGCGCGAAGGAGGGGATTGAAAGAGGGGGAAAGTTCGATGAGGCGCACGTCAGAAAATGGGCGTGGCAGATATGCGAGGCGCTGAAGTACCTGCATACGCGCAAGCCTCCGATAATACATAGGGACATAAAACCGGGGAATATAATGATCACCCCAGAAGGGGACATAAAGCTGATAGATTTCGGCATTGCCAAGGAATACAAAAAAGACGCCAACGGGCCGAGCGAGCATCTCGGAACCATGGGCTACGCCGCGCCGGAGCAGTACACCTCAGCTCCGACTGACGCGAGGACGGATATATATAGCCTCGGCATTACGCTGTACCACATGATAACCGGCAAGAGCCCATACGAGCCCCCTTATGAGCTAAGACCCATACGGGAATGGAACAGGTCATACAGCGAGGGAATGGAATACATAATACAAAAATGCACGCAGGCAGACCCCAAACGCCGCTATCAAAGCATAGACGAGCTGCAGCGCGATCTTGACAACATAGATGATTTCGGCAATATGCGTGAGCGCAGAAAACGCAGAGAGCGGCTTAAACTCGCAGGCTGCTTCATGATATTCGCGTTCGGCGTGTTTCTCATTTCATACGGTTCCGAGATAACGAAAGGTGAAAGGCAAAAGGCATATATGGAGCAGTACGATAAGGGCATCGCACTGCTGAGCGAGGGAGAACTGGACGCGGCAGTCAAGACGCTGTACTCAGCAGACGAATATGCGGGCAGGGGAGACGGGCATAAAGCCGTCGCCGCGGCGTATATGGACAACGGCAATGGCAGCGGGTGTCTTTCTGTGATACAGGATACGGCGGCAAAGTACCCCAAAATGCGCGAGGATCCTGAGTTTAATTACTACTGGGGGCTGGCGCTCGACAGCCTCGGGAACACCGAGGAAGCGGCGAAGAAATTCGAGGCGGCTGAGGAAAAGGCGCCGGATAATGTGCTTTATATGTACTATCTTGCCCGATCATATACGAAAAGCGGACAGGACGGCAAAGCCGAAAAGATGCTTGAAAAGGTAAAAGCAAAGGCAAACGACGGCATAAGTTCGTTTGTATATGCGGGCATACTGGCCGCGCAGAACAGGGTAGATCAGGCGGCGGAGCAGTATACGCTCTGCATAAATACCGCAAAGGAGAACGATATAAGAATCGCGGCGTATAAGGAACTGGTCAGCCTGTACGGGAAGAACGGCAGCGACATAGGGATGCTGGATAAGGAGATCGCCGTGCTGCAGGATATGCGCCGCACATACCCCAATGACGAGCAGGCCTTTGTGCTGGAGCAGCTTGGCGAGGCCTATTACACAAAAAGCGGGATTGTTTCCGAGGAAAGCGGGGACGAAACGGATAATAAGGCCGATCTTCTCAGAAAAGAATCCATAAGCTGCTTTAATGAGCTTATTTCATTAGGCTACGGCAGGGCAAGCACTTATTTGAATATTGCGATAGTCAGCCAGCGCAGGGCGGATTACGAGGGGGCGGAAAAAGCGCTTCTGCAAATGATAGATCGGTACCCTAACAACAGCGATGCCTATGTGCAGATGGCCTTCCTGACGATCGAGAGAGAGGGGGCAAAGCCTCAGTCAAGAAGGAACTATTCAACGATAAAGGATTATTACAAAAAGGCGGTTGAATTAGGCGCTTCCGGCGAAAAGCTGCAAAGGCTGGAGGGCGTGATGGCAGATCTTAAATCTGCGGGATGGATAAGGTGAGTGAGATGGACTACGAGCCTGACTGCCAATGCGGTGTACGCAACGGGAGCCTGATAAACGCTATCAAAGCGTTACAGAGCCGGAGAGAGAGTTGGAGAAAACGGAAAGAGAGCGGAACGGAAAGCGCGGGCAAATACGCAAACGGCTGAGAGCGTTCAGCCGAGTGAGAAAGAACTGACGGAGGCAGGGATAATGGGACTGATAATATCGGCGGCGGGCGCGGCGGTAATGGTTCTTGGAATAGTGCTGTTCATACTTCAGGCTGGAAAGATAAGCAGTCAGGCCAAGAAGGATGCGAACCGGGAGAAGCCCGTCATGGACGAAGAGCCAGGAAGCACTGCGCCGCTCACTGCGGACAGCGATGGTCGAGACGGGGAGCCGCTTGGCGATACGGTTGGATTCGATAAATAAAAAATTCAGGGGGAGCAGCGATGAAAAGGATATTGATTGTGGCGGTCATTATGGCGATGCTGATGAGCGGATGCAGTGTGATGATGTCAACTATGGAGCAGGGCGCAACGCAGCCCACGGTGGAGGAGATGCTCGCCCAGGCGCTCCAGCTAAGCAATGCGGGCAATTATGAGGAGGCCATACTGCTGTACGAGGCGATTATAGAGATAGAGCCCAACAATTACGAGGCTGGGTACGGCCTGGGTCATGCGTACAGATCGGTAGGCAGGACGATGGATGCCATAAGCATACTCAAGAAAGCCGCCAAGCTTTCCACGGATGATAAGCGGGCAATGTATGAACTGGGTTATGCCTACCTTGACGCAGGCGAATACAGCAACGCGCGGGATGCGGTAAGGATGGAAAAGACGGGCGACGATATGGCGCCGGAGGTTGCGATACTGCTGGTGCTGAGCTATTCCGCCGAGGGCGATTACTATCAGGCTGTATCCCTTTTCGATAACAAGTCGGTTCAGGATTATTTCATGAGCATGAACGAAAATAAGGTGATCTACTTCGGCCCCTATAACGCGGCGGGCCAGATGCACGGCAAGGGCGTCGGCATATACGACCGGGGGCAGTATATATACTGCGGCGAATACAAAAACGGGCAGAAAAGCGGCCACGGCGTATGGCTAAAAGGTATCCGCTTAGACGAGGAGACAGGGCTGCCCCAAAACGGAACATCGGACAGTAAGCTGGATAGTAAAATGTCATACGCCTATTTTGAAGGCGCTTGGGAAAACGACAAGCCCAACGGCTACGGCGAGAACCATGTCATATATCCAAAGGAGGGGAACCTATCCGCAACGCGCAGCGGAAACTATACGGATGGCTATGAAAACGGGGAGATGACAGTATATTGGGCGGATCATTCGGCAACCTACACTTCCAATATGGGAGTTCGCGTGCTTATAGATAAGACCTATAAGCCTAAGGACGGGCCGACACAATATTATTACACCATTTGCAGTGCCCACAAAAAATGCGGTGACGGCTGGACGCTGAAGGAATACCAGTTAGACGCGCAGTGGGGCGTCATGCCTTGGGGGGCTACTAAGGTAACAGACCCCAACGCCGCAGCGGAATAAGGCAATAAGGGGGTAATGGCGGTGCGGAGGATATTGATAGCGGCGGTCATTATGGCGCTGCTGATGAGCGGATGTATTGCGGCGATACAGGAGACGGAGCCGGGCGCGGCGCAGCCCACGGTGGAGGAGCTCATTGCAGACGCGCTGAAGTACTACAACGCCGGAAACTACGAGGAGGCCATACTGCTGTATGAGACGGTTATAGAGATAGAGCCGCGCAACTTCGACGCGACAATAGGCTTGGGAAGATCCTTCCGCGGCGCGAAAAGGAACCCGCAGGCCGTGGAGGCGCTGAAAGCGGCTTATGAACTCAACGCCTCGGTGAATGTGGCCTATGAGCTGGGCTGCGCGTATATAGCCAACGGGCAGTATACCGATGCCGAGAGCTTCTCGTCCGGCCTTTGGAACGGAGGGAAAGGCGACAACAAGGCCGGCACCGTGCTGCTGCTTAGCCTTGCGGCACAGGAAAAGATCGAAGAAGTGATCGAGCTGCTGCAAAACGAGAGCTTCACCCCCTTCCTCAATCCGGGAAAAGGGAACGACTTCCTATATATGGGCGGATATGACGGAAGCGGCAGGTGCTCCGGGTATGGGGTCGGCATATACCCGGGCGGCTACATATACGCAGGCAGATATAAGGACGGCGTAAGGTGCGGGCAGGGCACATGGTACAGCTGCACACAGCACCAGCAGGGTACGACATACTTTACGGGTGAGTGGGCTGACGATGCGCCCAACGGCTATGGGGAGTATCATATCGTATACCGAGAGTACAGCTTTTCTGTAACGCGCAGCGGAAACTATACGGACGGATATGAAAACGGAGAGATGACGGTCAGCTTTGAGGATCACGTTGCGCCGTATGTTTCCAACATGGGAATAAGGCAGCTTACAGGGGATGAATACAAACCGGAGGGCGAGTCTTATGTACAGTATTACTACGCTATATGCAAAACGCACAAAGGACAATGCAATGGCAACTGGGTCATAGGAGAACATCAGGTAAACGCGCAGTGGGGCGTTGAGCCCTGGGGAGTAACAAAAACAGGAAGATAACGGAACACTCACCCTGCGGCGGGATAGCTGCAAGCACCGCTGCAATAAATGCTGTGAGGTTATTGAGGTATGCTGAAGCTGGTCTTTTGCGATCCATCGGAAAGAAACAGAGCTCAGCTGGATAAGGTCCTTGCTGATTACGCCAAGGCCGAGGAAATATGCGTCCGCGGCTTTGGCAGCGTTGCGGCATTTATTACATATATGGAGAGATGCGGCGACAGCACCGATGTGGTCATAGCAAGCATCGAGATGGACGGAATAAGCGGGATACGCCTGATGGGCGCCATTCATGAGAGGCTCCCTAATCTGCAGATAATATTTGTCTCAAAGTATCCCGAGATGATATACGACGCCTATGCCGTAAGACACATAGCCTTTCTGCCCTATCCTCTAAAGGCAGGTCATCTGGAGGCGGTACTCGACGGGGCTGCAAGGTACGCGAAGGTATCCGGGAAAAGGTATATTACCCTCGCAAGCAAGGGACTCATAACAAAGATAGACTACGATTCCATATTATATCTGGAGAGCGACCTGAGAAACATGAACATACATGAGCCGCGCAGAATCAGGACATTTCCTGGCAAACTGGACGACATAAAGCTCATGCTGGACAGCCGCTTTGTCCAATGCCACAAGAGCTTTATCGTAAACCTGTCCTGCGCAGTGGAGCTGAAGGCGGACAGCATAGTGCTGTATAACGGCGAAAGCGTACCGGTGAGTGCAAGAAAGCTCAAGGAGACCAGGACGGCCTTCACGAATTACGTCGGCGACAATTACGATGATATGGATGATATATTATCGGCAACGGATACCATCATAAATTAAGCTTCTCAAATAGCTGTAATGCGTAAATGACACTAAATCCCGCATTTTTGACATGTTTATTGAATATGACCGCAGAAATAATATGATTTGATATAAAGAGATGAAACGCGGAATCGACTGCCGGGGAAGGCAAACAACGGAGGGAAAAGGCATGGCCATAATACGCTGCCCGAAAGGGCATAACTACGACAGCACGCTATACAGGAAATGCCCTATATGCGAAACGGAGGCCGCATATAACCTTTCGGCTGCATACGACAAGACATTTAAGCTGAAAAATGTAGAGGATGAGCCTACGCGGAAGCTGTGCGGCGCAGATGATGAAAAAACAATAAGCGCCTTTGCGGAACGGCTGGAGACCGACCCGGTGGTGGGCTGGCTCGTGTGTGTAGAGGGGCCGGGCAGAGGGCGGGATTACCGCCTGCGCGCAGGGCGGAATTTTATCGGACGCAGCTTCAGGATGAGCGTAAGCATAGTGGAAGACCAGCAGATAGCGCAGGAAAACCACGCCTCCGTCATATATGAGCCGATAGAGAGCAGATTTATACTGCTGAGCGGCAACGGAGCGCGTACCGAGCTGAACGATGTGCCGGTAAGCGGCGCAGCCGATATTCAGGAAGGCGACCGGATAAGGCTTGGCGGTTCAACGTTTGATTTTGTAGCATATTGCAAGGGAGAAAAAAGATGGGAATAAGAAAAACAGCGATCCTTCTTGCCGCCGTAATGCTGTCAGCCTATGCTCCGGCATGGGCCGCAGAGGCCTATGATACGCGGATAGAGCAGGCTTTTGTTAATATGCCTGAGATTGAGGCGGTAGTTTACGCCGCAGACGGCGCGGAGAAAGATGTATCTGCTGCGCTGGACGGAATGAAGCTGGAGACCGTGCAGATCGAGCCTGCGTCAGCGCTGCCTACGGATTACTATTTCATACTGGACATATCCGGCTCCATAAACAAAAAAGCCTTTGACGGGATAAAAGCCGGGCTTAAGGAATGGCGAGGAAGGATCGGTACGCAGGACAGCTTTACCCTTATCACCTTCGGCGATGAGATAAGGACAGTGCTGAACGGAGAAGAAAGCGGCAGGGTCGCCGCTGGTAGGATAGACGGGCTGGAGGCTTCTGATAAAAAGACCAGACTGTTCGATGGTATGTCCGAGGCGGTAAAGCTGGCCTCGATGAACAAAAACGCAGGCCGCAGGCTGCTGCTGCTGTTGACGGATGGTAGGGACTTCAGCGAAGGCGGAGGCACGACTAAGAACGAAATAGACAAGCTGCTGAATAAGGCAGACGTACCGCTTTATGCCTTCGGCATAGGCAGCAGCAAGGAAAACCTTGATTCGTTGGGCGAGATGGCAAGGGGCAACGGAGGAGACTACTATAATGCCTCAAAGGATGCCGTATCTGCCATGAATATCGCTTTTGCGAATATATCGTCGGCCAAGGTAATGCGCTTCAGCACTGGCTCCAACATCGCGGACGGAACGGAAAAACGGCTGGAGATAAGCTGCGGCGGCAGCACAGATGAGGTTATCGTCAGGGCGGACAGATGGATAGCGGATATGCAGGCGCCTACGGTGGAAAAGGTCGAGTTCGCAGACGACATGTCCGTGATGATACAGTTCAGCGAGCCCGTGACCGGAGCAGACGTTATTTCAAGCTTCACCCTGCTGGGCAAAAACCATAAGCCAATGGAGATATCGAGCGTTTCCTATGACGATGCGGCAAACACTGCGATCCTGCATCTTGCAAAAGCCGTTCCAAACGGAGAATACAAGCTGAACATCACCGGCGTTCAGGATGTATCGATGGAAAAAAATCCGCTTGAGCAGACGGAATATGCGCTGGAAATGACGGATGGGAAAACGGAGATACTCGGGCTTCCGACCGTGTGGTTCGTCGTGATAGCCATAGCGGCTGCGGCACTTATAATAACGGCAATAGTAATTGCGGCCAAACGTAAACGGAAGAAACTTGAAGAAAAGAAAAAGCCCCCCATTGTAACGCCGCCCGTTTGGAGCGGGAAGAGGGTAACCCTAACCATCACCGGGCAGAACGGGTTACGAAGGACGGTAACGGTGCTTATAGGCGAGAGCGGGTTTATCATAGGGCGGTCGGCGGCTCAGAATTCAGGCATAGACCTTAACATAGAGGATGATATGTATATTTCGCGCAGACAGTGCAGGCTGGCATACAGGGACGGCGAGATGATCATTTCAAACCTCAGCGAAACAAACATTACCAAGCTGAACGGAAAACCCATACCGGCGGGCGGATACAGGCTGGCGGACGGCGACGATATAGAGATAGGGCAGACCAGGATAGTGGTAAGCATAGACTGGGGCTGCAACGAAATGGCGTTGAGCTGATAAAGACCGCATTGAGAAAGGAAACGAGTTATGGAGGAAAGAGTATGCGCGAATTGCTTCAGACCGCTGGGACCGGGTAATTTCTGCGCATATTGCGGATATGACAATTCAATAAATATAGCGGAGGATGCCGCCCCGCTAAGACGGTTTTCCAGGCTTCGGGGCAACAGATACATCATTGGAAGGGTGCTGGGCATCGGCGGCTTCGGGATAACCTATGTGGCGCAGGATACATTTGCTATGGATCGCAGAATCGCGATCAAGGAGTACTATCCATCCGGCATAGCCAGACGCGACATATGGACGCAGCAGATATCCTTTGGCAATTACGGTAACGAGTACAATATCGGCCTCAGGCGCTTCGAAAGAGAAGCCAATATGCTTGCGATGCTCAGGGGGGGCAGGGCGGCGAGCGTAGTACAGGTATATGAGTTCTTTTATGAAAACGGGACCGGTTACATGGTCATGGAGTACATAGAGGGGCATAGCCTTAAAGAGCTTGCCCGGGCAAGAGGCGGAAGGATACCTTACGACGAAGCCTATTACATATTGAAGGAGCTGCTGAAGGCACTGGAGATAGTTCACTCCGAGGGTGTGCTGCACAGGGACATAAGCCCGGAAAACATAATTATTCAGCCTGACGGGAGGCTGCGCCTTATAGACTTCGGTGCGGCGCGAACAGCGCAAAGCACAGGGCTGACGGGAAATATGATCATGCTGAAACCCGGCTTTGCGCCCCCGGAGCAGTATGACGCCGCCGGAAACCAGGGCCCGTGGACGGATATTTATGCCCTCGCCTGCACGTTTTACAGGCTGGTCAGCGGGGTCAGGGTGCCGGACGCAAGGGAGCGGCTACAAGGGCAAAGGGTCCCCCTGCTTCATCTGCTTATGCCGGAGACCGTGCCGGAGGAGGTATCTAATGCCATAGAAAAGGCTATGACGCTGGATCCGGGCGGAAGATACAGAAGCATGTCCGAATTTATGGAGGCGATAGGAACCCCTGACGCGCCCGAGGGCAACGAAAGAGAAGGGCTTATCGACCGGGTAAAATGGATATTTAAATCGGTGGCAAAGGTCACCGTGCTTGAAACCGGAAAAACGAAGAGCCTGAAAAGAGATGATGTGATTACGGTAGGAAGAAGCGAAGGTTGTGACCTCATTACAATGGATAACGCCTATATCGGGCGTATGCACTGCCGAATCTACTTTGACGCGGACGTGCAGGCGGTAAAGGTCGAGTGTACATCGATAAACGGAATACAGACGAGGGAAGGAAGAACGGTGAACAAAGGCGAAGCGATGACGCTATATGACGAAGAAACGACGCTGTGCCTGGCAAATACGGAATCAAAGATCAGGGTGGTCTACCAATGACAGTAAACGGATTTTTTAGCTTTACGGATAACACTGCGAAGCTGCTGTTGGCTGCGGCACTGGTAATGATAGCGGCGGGTATATGGTGCATAGTATGCCGCAGCGTGCCAAAGAAGAAAAGGAAGGCAAGCGGCGAGGTCAGCATATCCTTTGCCAGCGTCATAGGCTCCCGCGATTCGCAGCAGGACTATGTGCTCACACCGCAGACATATGGCATACCGGAGGAACTGCAAAGGGAACGGGGCGAGCTCGTAGTGCTCTGCGACGGCATGGGGGGGATGAGAGGCGGAGCAAACGCAAGCCAAACCTGCTGCCGTGTGATGATGGAAAGCTATTACGAGGGGCCGCAGAGAAGCCCGAATGAGTTCTTTATGGATGCTATCCGCAGGGCGGACAAGGCTGTCGCTGCGATCGCTGATGAAAGCGGCAGGCCGATGAATGCGGGAACCACACTTTTGGCGGTGATAGTAAAGGACGGGCTGGTTTACTGGGCTTCCGTGGGCGATAGCAGGATATACAGGATAAAAAACCGAAGGCTGGAGCAGCTCACGCGGGATCATAACTACCTGATGAGGCTTATGGAACGGGCAAAGCTCGGCGAGATAAGCGAAAGCGCGGCACTTAGCGACCCGAATCGCGAGGCGCTCATAAGCTATATCGGAATGGGAAATGTGGAGCTAATGGATATTTGCGCTTCGGGGCAGGATCTGGGGCGAGATGACGTCATTCTCATGTGCTCCGACGGATTGTACAAATCCCTGAGCAAAAACGAGATATTGAACATAATCCTCCGCGGCAGTAAAAATAAGGAGGCGGCAACAGATGCGCTGACATCAGCCGCCCTCGCAAAAAAGTGGATGCGCCATGACAACATAAGCGTTGCGGTAATTGGCCGCTTCAATAAAAAAACAAAGTAAGAAAGGGAGAGAAAAATGAACTATATTAAATGTCCTAACCAGCATTATTACGATGCAGACGTCTATCCTGTCTGCCCCCAGTGCAACGCGGTGGTGAGCTATGACCACACAACCATGATAAACAATGAGCGCCGACCCACCGTTACGGTAGGCGGAGACGCAAAAAGCGGCAAGACCGTAGCATTCTGGGGAAAGACCAAGGGTGAAAAAACGATGGAAAGCGGGAATACGCCCGTAGTCGGCTGGCTGGTATGCACAAAGGGAAAGAACTGCGGGCAGGCGTATAGCCTGAAGGCCGGCCAAAACTTTATCGGCAGGGAAGAGAACATGGATGTATGCATCGCAAACGAGCAGACGGTATCGCGCTTTAAGCACGCCATAGTCATATACGAGCCCGTGCAGAACGAATTCATAGCCCTGATCGGCGAATCCAGCAGCCTTTACTATGTGAACGGATCCGTGGTGACGTCTCCGGTCACGCTTAAGAAGAACGACAGGCTCAAAATAGGCGATGTCGATCTGATGCTGATACCCTGCTGTGATGAGAGCTTTACATGGTTTGACCTTACCGAAGAATAGAACTTTAAAATACCAACGATAAAGAGGAGGAAATAGCTATTATGATGGAATCTGCCGAAATGTTCGCATCTAACATATTCAAAAGCGCGCTCGATCTTATAATGAGCGTATCCTGGATAGCGATAACTGTTGTGGTGCTGGTCGCTGCCGTGACTTACTTCTTCAGAAGATACACGATTATGTGCATAGGGCGCAAGCTTAATGCAAGATCCGACTGGATGCCATTTGTGCCGATAGCCTGTTCCATATATGAGTTGCGTATGCTGCATGAGAGCCCATGGAAGGTGTTCTTCTTCAAAGACATCGGTTTTGCATTTGCGCTGCTCGTTGGAAATATTATATCTGCGATATTCCTGGCGGTAACTAAGAGCGTAAGCGTTTCTGTTACTATGGGCGCACTGCTTGGGCTTGCGTATGCCGGGTATACGCTCTACATAACGTATAGCTGGTACCGCAGGCTATATGCAAAGTTTGATTTTAACCCCATGCTCGCCGTTATGCAGCTTGTCCCCGGAATAAGCGCAATAGCGTCTGGCACCATAGATCTGCTCATGGCATACGATAACGGCAGGCCGTTAACGCCTTTTATAAAGAAAGTGGCGGGCGATGGAACAATAAAGCCCCCGCTTCCTCCTAAGAATGGAGTTATCGAAGGCTTGAACGGAATGTACAAGGGAGCGCGGTTTAAGCTCAGCGGGGGTGAATCCATAGTGCTCGGCAGGGATAGCACCCAGTGTAATCTTGTGTTCGATCAATTCAATGCTGAAATCAGCAACGTTCATTGCCGCATAACCTACAACGACATGAGCGGATATACGGTAACAGACTATTCGAAGAACGGCACCTTTGTGGATGGGAGCAAGCAGAGGCTGCAATCTGGCGTTCCGGTGTCGCTTCCAAAGGGAACAAAGATATACCTTGCCACGGAAAAGAATATGTTTTTACTCAACTAAGCGAATTAGAAGCCGGAAGGCAAGCCTGCCTTCCGGCTAAATAAATTGCTTGCGCTGCTCGAAAGCCGAAAGGAGTGTTAGAAAGTACGATGTCAACAATATGCCCGAACTGCTTTAGACATAATTTCAGGGAAAATTGTTATGATGGCCCTGAGATATGCGTCTTTTGCGGGTACGACCTCAAAACAAAGCCAGAGGCATCCCTGCGGCTGCCCCCGGGAACGGAGCTCAAGAAAAGATATATTATAGGAACGGAATCAACAAATGATGGAACATATCAGATATATAGGGCGTGCGATTTTAAAAAAGATTCAGAGGTAACTGTGTGGGAGCTGCTGCCCCAAAAACTCGAAAAGCGGATGGAGGACGGCGGCATAAGCTTTTCAGACGAAGAGACAAAAAAGAAATTCCAACAATCATGCGATGAATTGATATGCAAATGTAGTATTATTAAAAATCTTGATATAGAAGAGGGGATGCTCGTTCCTCTTGACAGTTTTACGGAAAACGGTACCGCATATATCGTGACCGAGGCGATAACGGGAGACACTCTGCTGGATTACCGCAGCGGCATTGGCGGAAGACTGAGCAAAAGAGAAGCGTTTACGATAATGCTGCCAATACTCAAAAGCATAGGTCTGCTCAATAAATATGATCTCAAGCATGGCGGCGTTTGGCTCAGCTCGATGTATTTTACACAAAACGGAAAGATAAAGCTCGGTGCCTTGGGAAATACCGAAACGGCACATTCCGATACCGATAAAACAAGCGATATAAACGATGCCGGGTTCGCATTGTTTTCGCTGATTGCAGGCGGCGCAGACGCACATGAAGATGAAGAACCAAAGGACATTTCTAAAGGAACGGTGAATGATAAGCTTGCGGCATTTGGACTGAATAAAAGCGAAGCCGCGCCGATAGCTGCAGCTATATATTCAAAAGGCAGCATAGCCGAGACCGGCGCGATGAAGAAGCTTATAATGCGAGTGGAAAAGACACTGAAGGAAAGCCGCACTTCGGGGAATGCCCAAAAAGATGACACGACGATATCGATCACCGGGAAACGGAAAAAGCCTCTTGTTTGGGCAGGCGCAGCGCTCATACTGATAGGGCTGTCGATTATTGGCCTGCTGTTTGCTGCAGATAAAATCAGCCCGATGCAGGCGGAAACGCAGGAAGCAGAGGAGATGGAGTTGCCGGAGGAAACAAGCGATTTCCAAGAGATAGGCATACCGGAGATGGCTCAGGGAGAGAGAAGGGCTGAAGAGATTGGCATGCCGTAGCTGGCAGAAAAAGCAGGGGGATACCGACTTTTAACAAATAGTATTAAAGGAAGAAGGACAATGCGGATATCGATGCGGAGAAAAAAAGAATTGGTTCGGATACTGGTCGGCGCAGCGGTTTTGACGATGATGCTCGGCCTTTCTGCAGCGGCGTTTGCGGCCTCCAATAATGCTGTGGAGAACGCACAGTACGGAGTCGTGAGGGTGATAGATGTTATAAAAGTATATAAGGACGGGAGCTTTGACTATTCCGCCGGAACAGGCTTTGTAGTAAATGTTTCGGGTAATAAATACATAATTGCCACGAACCATCACGTTGTAGAGGAAAATCCCGAAAATGTATTTGTGACGATAACGGATATAGATAACTGCTTATGGGCAGAGGTGCTGTATGCGAACGAAACGACTGATATTGCGATACTCAAGGTAAGCGGGGGCTTGAGCGGCAGACGTTCTATGAAGCTGCTGTCCCCAAAGGAAATACATAAATCTCAGGATATTTACTGTCTTGGCTTTCCGGGCGTTGTAGACGGCATTTCAAAGGACGCGGATATGCTCAATTCACGGATAGAGGATATCACCATAACTAAGGGGACTGTAAGCAACCCGAGCTTTACCGATCTTGAAGGAAGAGTCACGGTGCTTACCGACGCAGTGACGAACCCCGGAAACTCCGGCGGGCCCATGGTTGACGAGCACGGGCAGGTTGTGGGGGTAAACACATGGGGAGCCGACGGAAACGTAAATGGTGCGGTAAGCATAGACTATGTGATAGACGCGCTGCGCTCTCTCGGGATAAGCTACGATTCCGGGCTTTCGGAAGCCGAACGCGAGGCTCAGGCTGCCGAGGCGAAAAAAACGCCGGATACGGCTGCTGCTGCTGTTGATGTCACGGTTTATTCCGACGTGGAAGGAGACGGCCTTGCGGCGGATTCCTCGGGAACGGTGCTCACCGCGGTTATAATCGCTGCCACAGTGCTTGGCTGCTTAGCAATCGTACTTGTGACCTTAAAAAACAAAAGACGTCCCGAAAAATTGCACAAAGAGCCTAAGCAGACCCCCAGCTCAACCGAGGCGCCTACGGAGAAACAGCTTCAGATGGAGACAACGGAGCCACTAACCAGCTTGCTGAACGTTGCCTGTGAAAAAGGCGCGATAGCGGGGAAAAGGGTAATTTCATCCAATGCGATATATATCGGGCGCGATCCGTCGAAGTGTGGGCTCGTATTTCCGGCAAATACGCCGGGCATAAGCAAGGTACACTGCGTTGTGCGCCGGGAGAGCTTCGGCATAGTTATAGAGGATTTGGGCTCGACATACGGAACCTTCCTTGAAAACGGAATGAAGCTCGAACCCAACAGCCCTCTTGCGGCGGGAACCAGATGCGTATTTTACTTGGGAAATATGGACACTAAGATATTGGCGAAAATAGGGGAATAAGTTGGTTATTCACCAGATGGGACAAAACATAAAAAGGAGGAATAGAATGGGCAAGAAGATTTTAATAGCAATTGCAGTGACAGTTGCGACTATTGTGGCGGTAGCTTCTATGGTAATCGTAAAGCGTGATTTTCAGGGATATATACAGAAAACTGACTTGCAAACATCACATCAGGAGTCTACGATAAAAGAGAAAGTATACTTGCGTAATAAAGAAACAAAATACGATAGCAATGGTAACATATTGGAAATATGCACCAAGAAATTTGATAGCAATGAAAATGTGGTTGAAGAAAAAACTTTCTCTGCGGATATGCAGATAGAAAGTAGGGATGAGTATGAATATGATGCTGATAACAGGCTGATAAAACATACTGGATATGGGTACGAGTATGAATTGGATAGCAATGGAAAAGTGAAAAACGAAAAGGAATTTAAGACGGCATATTGGGAATACTGCTATGACAATCGAGACAATAGAATTAACAAAATATATTTGTCCTTTGATGAGAAGGGAAATATACTATCAGAATGGCATTCTGAATACGAGTGTAAAGCTAATGGTAAAGAAATAGAATATTTTGTGTATAAAAATGGCGAGCAAGTATCAAACGAGACGAAGGAATATGACGAAAGCGGGAACCTTGTCAGAGAGGCAGGATCGGATTCTTATACCGACAGAGAACGTTCTTATGTTAGAAAGTATGAATATGACAATGAGGGACGTGAGATATTATATATCTCATATAAGGGGAATGGGGAATTAGATTGTAGGCGGGAGACAATATGGGACGAGGTGGGAAATCCTGTAAAAACAATATATTATAATTCCGATGGAAAGATTGAGTTCTGGATTGAGGATATATATGAAATAGACAGATGTATTCAAGCGGTGCGTTATAATGCGGACGGATCGTTGCATAGCATGGCTGAATATATTTACGATAGTAATGGAGAATGGATTGGGCAAAAACATTATACGCCAGATAGCGGATGGCAATGGTTTAGAAAGATGGAGTATGATGCTGCGGGCAACATCGTTAAATCGTACTCATATGTTACTAAAGGAGAGCTTTCTTATTATTATGTATACGAATACGAATTAAAAAAATGAAAGGATATGTGTGAAAATGTATTGCGATAATTGCGGGAAAAAGCTGGAATCTAATGATTTGTATTGCGGTAATTGTGGGAAAAAGGTAGAGCCCCATGATTTGTTTAGCAAAAACCGCCGAGCAAAGATGGTAACCGGATATAATAATGAGGCTGTAAAGAAACAATGGCTAATAGTAATACCGATACTTGTACTTATAGGGATCATATGCACGACAAAGATAGCGAAAACCCTTGAAACTGCCAATGTATTTAACTATGAAAGTATGACTAATGACATTGAATGGAATGATCCTTTATTTGAACATGATTATGTGAAGGGAGAAGAAAATGTTACTAATGCATATGGTGGCTGTATAAGCACATATAGGGATAGCTATAAAGACGCAAGGATGACAGGGCAGGGCAACTGGCTATATTATTATACTCCGATGAGAGATATCTGCAAGATGGTGGCAGATGGTGATGAGGGAGAACAGATTACTCTGCTAACTGAAGAATCATTTAAAGAAATTATAAACGAAAAATATGACGAAATTATGATAAGTGATCCGAAATGCTATGACCTATGTGTGATTGGGGACTGGTTATATTGGTCAAGTGCTGACGGATCGATATGGAGACTGCGAACCGATGGCAAAGAACTGACTTTATTAGTGAAAGATAGATTACCGAAGAACGGAGACTTTATGCGGTGCTATGAGAAATATTATGGTGGAAGACACTTTATAGTTTATGACGGATGGATATATTATACAGTTTTAGAAGGTATTCAGAAGGATACAAAAAATTTTGAGTTTAAATCGTACTTGGCAAGAACAACGGAAGATGGCAGCGATACTCAGATAATATCGGATAAGTATGGTGTTTGTGATGTATACGATCCTAAAGGGGATAAGGTGGTTGTTCCTGGGGGATTACAGGAAAACGCTATGCGTGATAGTCAAATTGCGTGGCCTATTGAACTCATGTGTCTATGTCCCGACGATGAAACAATTTATGTAAACGCATGCTATTACAATAATCAGATGCAATGCAAACGCATTGTGACATATGATATTGAAACTGGGGATAAAAACATTATTACGAATTTACCGCAATATATTTCAAGCAATACGGAATGGTGGAATTACAACAAAACTGATGGATGGACAAGGGGCACAGATGAAGGAAAAATTGTTCCAGGGATGATTGTATTTCAGAATGATTCGCCAGGCTGTCCAAACTACTACTGTTGGAAAACGGAGAACTTAGGTTACCGCTTCTCAAGTTATAATATATCTGATCCATTATTTGAAGCCGTATATGATAATAAAGTCTTTTGCGTCAGTTCTCTGGGAATTACTATTGGCAATGATGTGCTTAATGGTGACTCTGAAGCTAGTGAAATTTGTTATGCGCCTTGCGGAAAGGTATATTATGCAATTGATCATTGGCCGCTTAGCTTTGGTTTATACAGAACGAATATTGATGGGACAGAATGGGAAGACGTTACGTGGATGGTTTACTAAATGATCGAAGAAAGTTATCAATAAGAGCGTTATTTCAAAAAATGGTATTCAACAAAGGAGAAGAAAAACAAAAGGTTGTTTGGAGGTTAATAAATGATAACAGATAAAAACATAATAAGAGTGCTTGCAATCATAATGGCCGTGATATTGTGCTTAGGCGTTACCGGGTGCAGTTCCACACAATATATAAAGGTCGAATCAGCGAGTGATCCGCAAATAAGCCAACATGATAATGAGATGAAAATTACACAAAACGCTAAGCAAGAAAATAAGAAAAATTTATTTTCTAAATGTACCAGATACGACAGTGGTGGTAAAGCGTTGCAGTACTCAACATATGAATATGATCTCTATGGAAACACCTCTAAAGTGATGACATATATGGGACGAGGGACAGGGGGTGAAGCAATATATTCATATGATTATTCAGATGGTAAGTTATGCAAGGTGCAAATTAAAGAAAGAAGCGATTGGTCAAGCGGATATGAGTTATATGAGAAAGAATACGACAGGCTTGGCAACATTGTTTCTTACAAACATCTTGAATATGATGACGATGAATCTGTTCGAAATGGCATTCACATTATCTATAATATTGAGTATGATTCACTGTACAGATTAAAAAAAGTGGAAAGGCTTGATGAACGTGGGAACGTCAAGCATACGGATTTATATAGCTACGATGGTAAAGGCACTACTACTATTGAAATACCAGGGGGCATTATGGATGAAGAAAATGAGGCAGGGAATCTGGAAGTGGTATTTCCTGTGATGCTTCAGATGAGTTTTATCGAGGGTTCAGAAATAGTGAATATGAGGCCCTTGGATGGTCAAAATGCGGAAGCAGTAAAAAGAATGATGCTATTAGATGAGAATAAAAGTAAAATAGGTGTTCTTGAATTTGAAAATGGCATAGTAACGCTTGCAGAAACATATAATGCAGACGGGGAAATGACGTGGTATTCTACATATGAACACGAGTATAACAGTAATGGACAAGTCATAAAAACAAAGTTAAAACAAAATGGGAAGATTTTAGGATACTGCATATATGAATATTGAAGAGGAGAGGGTATTTCTACCAATCCAGTTTAAAAAGCCTATAAAGTCAACAAACTCTCAAGCACAATTGAAAGAAGGTTGATTGGAGGAGATGAGCATTTAGCAGGCGGTATTTTGAGAGACGGAAGCCGGATTTCTGTTGGCTGCGCCGCCGACGGTGGAGGAGCTGATCGCCGACGCGCTGAAATACTACAACGCGGGCAACTATGAAGAAGCCATATTGCTGTATGAGGCGGCTATCGAGATAGAGCCGCGCAACTTCGATGCGACGGTGGGCTTAGGAAAGGCTTACCGCAGCACGGGTAACAACGGACAGGCCGTGGAGACGCTTAAGGCGGCATATGAGCTTAACGATTCGCCCAACGTGGCATTTGAGCTGGGCTGCGCGTATATCGCCAATGGGCAGTATGCAGACGCGGAGAACTTTGCGTCTGAGCTTTGGAAGGACGGCGAGGGAGGCCATAAGGCGGGAACCCTACTGCTGCTTAGCCTTGCGGCACAAGGAAAAATCGAAGATGTTATCGAGATGCTGCAAAACGAGAACTTTAACCCATTTCTTAATCCGGGAAAAGGGAACGACTTTCTATACATGGGCGGATATGACGAAAACGGCAAATGCTCCGGGTACGGAGTCGGCGTATACTGGGGAGGCTATATATACGCGGGCGAGTACAGGGATGGCGTAAGGAGCGGGCAGGGTACATGGTATTATCAGGAAGGAAACTACTTTATAGGTGAATGGGCTAACGACAAGCCCAACGGTTACGGGGAGTATCACGTCATAGATACGAATGAAGATCGCGAGTTTGGTGTGTTGCCGTGCGGCAATGGTATGTATCACTTAGCGTTTGATGGCGGAGAAGTCTTACCCGCAACCCATAGCGGAAACTATACGGACGGATATGAAAACGGAGAAATGACGGTCAGCTATGAGGATCATGCTGCATCGTATGTTTCCGAGATGGGAATAAGGCAGCTTACCGGAAAGGAACACATCTATGAGGGCTTTTCGCGCACATGGTATTACTACGCCATATGTAAGAAACATAAAGGCCGGTGCGAGGGCAAATGGGACATAGGAGATCGAGACCTGCATTGGGGCGTTACACCTTGGGGTATGCACTAATGTATCTCCTTGGGGAAGGTTAGAGTAAATAAAATGATATGCGGTCAGTTCGAGGCCAAGCTGTGTTTGCCAAATGAACAAAAAGGACAAAAGGAGAAGTGAAAAACATGAAAAAGGTATTGATCGTTTTAATGACTGCTTTAATGACGATAGCACTTACCGGCTGTTTTGGGATAGTCAGAACGGCCTTGGAGCAGGAGGCTTTAAAAAATGAGGAGTTAGGTGAAAAGAAGGCTGAAGAGAACAAAACGGACGAAAAAACGGCTGAAGCTCACGATGCCGAAGAGGGTGCACCCAACGAAAACGATGAAAAAGCCATAGATGAGGAATATCAAAGTAAAATAGACGCTCTTCCAAGCGATGACGATGCGGGACGGAAGCAGCTGTTTGAGGAATGGCTGCATATAAGGTACCCTGGGGAGTACGATGAATACCAGCCGGCGGAAAAGGAGGCTGTAATTATAAACGACCTGCAAGAACTTACGGGGTGGATGGAGTTTTGTGACCCTGCCGGCCTGAGCGATGAGGAAATGTTTGAGGCGGCGGTAGCGTATTATCTGAACGGCGATAAAAACATATATATCGAGCGGTACGGCTTTGTGTATGAATATTATGATGACTATTATGACTGCAATTCATATGTAAAAGAAACCACGATTGACGACTTGCTGTACGCAATATTTGGAAAGCGAATGAAAACGCCTAACGTAAGCCCGGATGAAGGCGACCCGTGCATAGACGGAGTATATAAGATGAGCTGCGGCGATTCTGGAGGAGATGTATGTTTTAGTATTGGCGAGTGTTACAAACTGAATGATGATACGCTGTACATTGTATTT
>OLYN01000521.1_pt1 | contig 22027 bp, 10 predicted proteins | sample 1674231 | NCBI WGS metagenome assembly OLYN01 (sample SAMEA103958153, study PRJEB25191) | human gut metagenome
CGAAACAAAAAACTTTTTCAATCATGGAAAGCGTGGTGACTAAAATCAGCAAATTCATTGAATTTACCCCAGGACAAAAAGAACGCGCCGCGTCCGTTGACCTCGAAGAATTTCTCCTCCGACAAGGCGAAAAGCTCATCAAGTCCGGACGGGAAAAACGGCTAGCCAGCGACCACAGCATCACGGTGCGCGGCTGCGAGTGGTTCGACCATGCGTCAAATGAGGGCGGCCGCGCAGTCAGCTTCATACAAAAATATTACGGCAAAAGCTACGTCGAGGCCATGTCCATGCTGTTGGGCGAGAGCATGGAGCCGGTTTATCCGCAGGCAAAAAAGCAGGAGCCGACTGAGCAAAAACCCTTTGCGCCGCCCGTTCCGAACGCGAATATGCACCGCGTGTTTGCGTATCTTCTCAAAACGCGCGGGCTGGACGCCGACGTGGTCTCATTTTTTGCGCGCCAGAAACTGCTCTATGAGGATGCGGCACATCACAACGCGGTCTTCATCGGGACAGACGAGGGCGGCTGCCCGCGACACGCCCATCTGCGCAGCACGAACAGCTTTGGCAAAGCCTTTCGCCTGAACGTCGAGTCCAGCGATCCGCGCTACAGCTTTCATCATACCGGCACGGACGGGAGCCTTTATGTGTTTGAAGCCCCTATTGATATGCTCTCATATATTTCCATGAACCCGCACCAGTGGCAGGAGCATAGCTACGTCGCCTGCTGCGGCACGTCTCCAATTCCGGTGGTGCAAATGCTGAAGCCCGACACGCAAATCGTCTATCTGTGTTTGGACAACGACGACGCTGGGCACAAAGCCACTGAGCGGATGGCAGAGCAGTTACGCGAACGCGGCGTTATGACGGAACGGCTTGTGCCGGAACTGAAAGACTGGAACGACGATCTTCTCCACGGTCAGAAGGAGGAGCTTGCACCTTGTATGAGCTTATAGACCGATTTGGTGAAAGCCGGGAGATTCCGGTTGACTTTGTGGAAAGTTCGGGTATGATGAAAACAGAGGGGCTGGAAAGGAGGGCTTACAGATGATTCAAAAGACGCATATGTCACAGGAAGAAGCTGTGAAATTTGCGGCTACACAATGGTGGGTCGGAAAAAACGCGGCAGAGATTCTCGACGTGCAGCTCTTTGAAGACCGGCTGGTGATGCCATTCGAGCTGTATCATGAAGCAGTGGAGGAAGTGCTGGGCAGACCAGTCCAGACGATTGAACTTGCCGATCCATTCTTGACAGTTTTACAGCATGAGTATATTACAAAAATGCTGAATACACCGCACGATGACATGCGTATGGGATAACGGACATGGGAAAGAGCAACAGGATTTGCCCGACATGCGGGCGAAAAATGAAACAGCAGTTCATTGGCCTGCAGCATTGCCGGTGCGGGGTAAGCTGGAAAAAGGACATTGGATTCTTTGAACGAACGCCGGATATGGTCTTTTGTCTCCGGCATGATCGCCCCGGACAAAAGCCAAGTAGGATCATTGAAATACGAAAACGTCAAACGTGATCGGCTGCGCATCAAAAAATGCGCGGCCGATTTTTCGTTAAAAATCAAAAGAAAGGATGATGCGATCATGAGCAATTCTATGATCTCATATGAGCTATGCCGGAATCTGTAGTGCCGCTGATCGCGGTCGGCGTGGTGATCGTTCTGTTCATCGTCCTGCTTTCGGTTCTCACTAGTAATTACTCGCTCAACGGCATCAAATCCAAAACCGTTGGAGACGGGCAGCACGGAACAGCAAGATGGGCTACCACGCAGGAGATCAAAAAATCGTATGCCAGCGTGCCGTTTGATGTGGCTTCATGGCGGGAAGGAAAGAATTTGCCAGAGGTGCAGGGGCTGATCCTCGGCAGCACGCAGCGCGGCAAGCAGCTCGTCGCGCTGGTCGACCGCGACGATGTGCATTGCCTTATGATCGGTGCATCCGGTGTCGGGAAAACCGCCTTTTTTCTGTATCCAAATCTCGAATTTGCCTGCGCCAGCGGCATGAGCTATTTGGCGCTCGACACTAAGGGCGACCTCGCACGAAATTACGGCACGATTGCGCAAAAATACTACGGCTACCACGTTTCCGTGATCGATCTTCGCAACCCGACGCGCTCGGATGGGAGTAATCTGCTGACGCTCATCAACCGCTACATGGACATTGCGCGGGAACACCCGGACAACCTTGCGGCGCGGGCAAAGGCGGAGAAATACGCAAAAATTCTCGCCAAAACTATCGTCAATCCGGGCGGCGACGATCAGGATCGCGGACAGAATGCGTTTTTCTACGATGCCGCCGAAGGTCTTCTTACGTCGGTCATTCTGCTCCTTGCCGAGTACGTTCCACTGGATAGTGCCGGTCGCGAAAAGCGGCACATCGTGTCCGTGTTCAAGCTGGTGCAGGAGCTTCTCGCGCCCAGCGGTCAGGGCAAGAAAACTGGCTTTCAGGTGTTGATGGACAACCTTCCCTCGACGCACAAAGCCAGATGGTTCGCGGGCGCGGCCCTGAATACATCGGAACAGGGCATGGCATCGGTCATGTCCACGGTGCTGTCCCGGCTGAATGCTTTCCTCGATTCCGAGCTGGAGCAGGTGCTTTGCTTTGACAGCGCCATTGATGCCGAACACTTCGCCGCCGAGAAATCCGCAATCTTTCTTGTACTTCCGGAGGAAGATTCAACCAAAAACTTTATGGCAGGTCTGATGATTCAGAACCTGTCGCGTGAACTCTTTTCCGTTGCTGATGAGCACGGCGGCAAGCTGCAAAACCGCGTCGTGTTCTACTGTGACGAGCTTGGCACGATGCCGCCTTTTGATATTCTGCCGCTGTTCTCTGCAGGCCGGTCACGCAAGCTGACGCTTGTTCCGATCATTCAAAGTCTCGCGCAGCTTGAAAAGAATTACGGCAAAGAAGGTGCGGAGATTATAGGCGACAACTGCCAGGACACGATCTTTGGCGGCTTCGCGCCGAACAGCCAGACGGCGGAAACGCTGTCCAAAGCCCTCGGCAGTCGGACAGTCCTAACCGGTTCGGTCAGTAAGGGCAAGGACAATACGAGCCAGAGCTTGCAGATGGCGGAGCGCGCGCTTTTATCGCCGGACGAGCTGAAAAATCTCCCGAAGGGCAACTTCATCGTCATGAAAACCGGCACGCACCCCATGCGCACGAAGCTGCAATTATATTTCAAGTGGGGTATTTCGTTTGAAGAACCATATCAGGTGCCGGAGCGCGCCCAGCGCGAGGTCTACTACGCCGGAAAGGAGGAATTGCTGATGAATATTAAGAAAAGTCTGTATTCCCAGCCGCAGCCGATCACGGCATCAACGCCGGACGGCTATATGAGCAGCTACGGTGAGAAATGAGCTTCTTCGGTGAAATTTATGCCGATCCAGACCTGCCGCACCGGGCACGGACAGTCTATATGTACCTTCGTGACCGTGCAGGCGGCGGAAGCTGCTGGCCGGGCGTCAAGACGATAGCCCGTGACCTGCACCTCTCGCCGCGCACAGTGCAGCGTGCGCTGAATGATCTGGAACGTGGCGGATACATCCAGCGCCAGCGCCGTCACCGTGAAAACGGAAGCTGTACGTCAAACTTATACATTATAAATATATGTGGCAAATAGCAACGCGGACGATCCCCGCCAAGGGGAACGTCCGCGCTTTTGCTGTCACCAGCGCCGTGACACCACGGCGCAGCTTGAAGGGCCAACTCTAGCTGAGAACCAATACAGAAAGAAGAAATCTGAAATTTAGAAGGGAAAAAATTCTATGAGAAAAATCAAATTCATAGCTATTTTGCTGGTGCTGTCGATGCTGCTGACGGTACCGGTTTTTGCTTTTTCCACAGGCTTTACGGACGTGTCGGAGAAAGCAACTTACGCGGAAGCCGTTTCATATCTTGCCGACGCTGGCATCCTGAGAGGAACGGCATCCGGCGGATTTGCACCGAACGAGAAGATCACGGTCAGCCAATGGGCAACGATGCTCTGCCGCGCGCTTGACACTGAACTGGAAGGCGCTTCGTGGCAGGAAGCGGGCACGAATGCCGTTCAGACCGCCATCCGCAGCGGTTGGCTGGAGCCGACTGCACTCAGTGACAAAAACGGATTTATCTGCCGCGGCGAACTCTATCGGACTGCATTCGCGGCAGCCGGAATCCCACTCTATGACGCAACGCTTTACGGTCTTGACTGGCTTTCTATCAGTGAAAACGCCCTGCGTGTCGGCAAAGAGCTTGGGCTTTGTGCTGAGAACAAGACCGCAGCGGATCTCGTCACACGCGCCGAAGCCGCGCAGCTTCTTCATGCGGTCCTGACGCAGCCGCTGACCGTTGTACCGCCCGATACGCCGATCACGGTCGAAAACCTGACGCAGTGGAATGTGAACACATTCCTGCTGGAACTCCGCAAAGTTCCACAGCCGATCCTCGGTGCCTTCAACGAAAACGGCTGGACGTTCGTGGTAGGCACGGAGTACCTCACGGAGCTCAGCCGCAAGCTCGGCGTGAACTGTATCGGTGCGGCGGTGTACACAGAAAAGCGGATCTACGTTTCCGAGGCCAGCGCAGTCCTGCATGAGTTCGGACACTTCCTCGACTGCACAATGGGATTCCCGCAGGAGCATAAGGACTTGTATGCGCTCGAAGCCGCATCCGCACCGATGAAGCAGCACGCGAAAAGCAACAGCTTGGAATACTTCGCAGAGTTCTTCGCGTACTGGTGTTCTGGCAATACAAGGACACTGGAGCAGCTCAAGGAACTGACACCGGAAACGTATGCATATTTTGATGGGCTGTCATCTGCATGGACTGAGGCCGTGTGCGATTGAAGACTTAGTTATATGCTCAGAAATAGCTCGTGCATTTTCCGGGAAAATGCAGTAAAATAAAAGAAAAAAGAATAGACTGTTCAGGTGTCCATTTCTAAAGGGAATTGACTTAATGCGGAACGGGGTGAAAGTCCCCACGAACCGGTCACTGTGAAGCTCCGACTGCGGGAGATAAGCCAGATACGCGCCTGCGCATGGAATTGGAAGCGCTGCCTTGTCAACGGTTTGCTTTTACCGACAGAGTCTATCTGTCAATAGAAGGCGTCCGCAGGCATTGCACCTGATGGATGCCGTTTTTGTTCCAGGATAAAAAATTCTCGTAAAGCGTTCCACTTTACGAAAAAAGCGGCGGGATGCCTGCAATTACAGACATCCCGCCGCAGCGTGACCATATTTTTGACGGTAAAAAAGCATACAAAAGCTCGTCGATGCCGTGCAGCATCGACGGGCAGAGCAATCCTGTATTATGCACCAAGCTCCAGAAAACTGATTTTCTGAATACAGCGGCGCTTGCTTTCCAGAGACGGATGCGTGTACAGCTTCAGCGTGGTTTTGATATCCGCGTGGCCGAGCATGGTGCTGACACTCTTGATATCCGCGCCGACTTCAACACATCGTGTGGCAAACGTGTGCCGTAAGGCATGGAAACCCCTGTGCCGCAGACCGCAGCGCTTCAAAATAACGGTAAACTGATACTGGCAGGTGCGTGGATCCATCGGGCGGTCTGTGCGGCCGGTCATAATATAAGCATCAGGCGACATATTTTCGGTGAGTTCTTGCAGTAAATGCAGCAATTCAGGGTGCAGCGGAATGACCCGTTCCGAGCTTTCGCTTTTCGGACGATCCACCAGAAGCTGCGATTTTCCGTTCAACGTGATCCGCTGAACGGCACGGTTGACAGAAAGCGTACCGGAGAGCGCATCGATGTCCCCGGCGCGAAGCGCGCAGACCTCGCCCACGCGCAGACCTGCATACAGCGCCAGCATGACTGCAACACTGATTTTCTTTGACGGTAAAAGGGCTTTTCCCAGCACGGCCAGCTCAGCATCGGAAAACACTTCGATCTGCTTTTGCGTACAGGTCGGCAGGTGCGCTGTCAACGCATCGCAGGCACAGTGATATTCCCGCTGGGCAAAACGCAGCATGGTTTTGATCAGGACGGCAATATCCCGTACCGTTTTTGCAGACAAACCGCCTTTCCCATCCAATCGGCCATCCTTTTTGATACGCAGCAGGAACGCGGAAAGCTCTTTCGCCGTCAGGCGAGAAACAGCGACATGGCCGAGATGCGGAAGGATGTGCCGCTCAAGCAGAAAGTGATAGCGGGTGCGCGTGGAGACTTTAATATCGGCCTGCGCCAGATACTGCGCGAAAAGCTCTTTTACCGTCAGGCTGCAGGAACTGACAGACTCCTTTGGCAGCGCCTGTATCGCAGCGACCAGCTTCTTTTTTACAATGGTTCTGTTCCGCCCATAGACAGACCTATACTTTGCCTTTCCATCCGGCAGACGCATGGCGATATAGCGCCCCTCCCAGCGGCCGTCTTTTCTGCGATAGATATTATCTCCCCATCGTCCCAAGCGCTCTCCACCTTTCAGCTTTACCACATTTTTGACGGCAAATGCGAGGCATCTCGCGCAGCAACCACCCGTTCTTGGTTTACATATTTTCGTTTTCTTTCATTTACGGAACTCTAATGTTAGAATTTGCGTTAGAAAATGACGAAATATCAGGAGAATCAAATTGACATTTTCATTTCTGCCTGTATAATAGTAAATGGAAACAAAAAATATCGGGCTTCTGGCTGTCTCGTAAAGTGGAACGCTTCACGAAAAATCTTATTGCCGTGCATGTGGTTTAGGATACCACAGATTTTGAAGTCCATTCAGAAACATACAACTAAATATCATCATCCGAGGATTTGTAATCGTAAGTCACGGCCACTGGGACCGGGTTTACGGTGAAAGAGTAAAGGTAATGCGTACATGGTGCGCCAAGCTATTCGCCCGGAGCTGTGCGTGAGAGGACGCTTCTGAAGCGGCTGAAAGGCCGCCTGCCCGAAAGGGCGCCATTGTGGGGATTTCCCCATGAGAAGGTAAGAAGCGGACGCGGCGAGCAGGAAACTGCCCGCCAGATCACAAGTCAGAAGAATCGCTGTCCTCAAGCTGGGAAACCGGCAGGATGATCTGAGGTTTTAGGACGAACCACCTTCTATCAAACTCAGAAGAAGCAGGGACGTCAATTTTATGTGATAAAATTGACGCCTTTTTGCATCCAAGGGGGTCGTATGCTTTCACGCCGCGCATGGCGCGAGAGAGGACGGCCCTTTATTTCGGAATTGAGATGGAGGAACGCCATGGATCAGAATTACGCAGAACAGCAGTCCCGGCAGGATCAGATCATCTACAGCCGTATCGAGCGCGTGATCGCCTATAAAAACGTGCAGTTCATCCTTGAGCATCAAAATGACACGTTGGAGCAGCTCTCGGCGTATTTGCAGAGCTGCATGGAGGACATCGGGCATCCTCCGGCCATGGTAGAGGTGATCGGCGGGGAGTATATCCAGTACCGCTTCGGCACGTGGACAAAGGCGCTCCGCTCCTTCTACAGCGGCAAGATGACCAACACGAAGAATCCGCCCCCATTCAAAGAACGCAAGATCGTCCGTGACCTGTACGAAGTAGCACAAAGACGGATGGCCGAGAAAGACACGGCTGGAACCTCCGGCGAGGAGGTGCAGCGATGAACCCGTACAGAAGCACGGAAGAGAACATGAGCGCACTGAAAAAAGTTTTGACCCAGCGCACGCTTGTTGCGATTGCCAACAAGAATGTTGAATTTGTTTTGAAAAACCAGAATGCGTCGCTGGACGAGCTGGCCGAGTATCTGTGCAAGTGCCGCAGATGGTGCGGGCATATCCCAGGCCGGACAGAGGTGATCGGCGGAGATTTTATCGAGCTGCGGTTTCGCGGCTGGGCCAACGCGCTTTGCGCCAGCGGCGTTTCAAAGGAGCTTGCCGTCAAGCGGTTCCATCCCGCGCTGGAGAAGACCATGCTCTTCCAGCAGGAATACGAACGCCAGCGGGAACAGGATATACTGGAAAAGCGGCAGAAGAAGGCTGCGAACAAAGAAAAAATGCGGCAGGAAAAGGCTGAACGCAAGGCCGCAAAGTAGTATTGTATGCTGATCTGAAACGGACAGATTTGCAGATAGATGTGCGTCTCATCCCCCTGAGATTCGCTTCCTTGTGCGTCACAGACGCAAGGCCCCGGCTCTGCGCGGGAACACAGAGCCGGGGAACCCCCTTTCGCATATCCGACAATATTGGTGTTTACAGCAGATCCACCCTGCTGTGACATACCTGATTCGATGCTGTTTCTCGACCGGATCGGGGCGTACGAGAGAAACGAATTTCTGCAAAAACGAAAGGAGTTTCAAACATGAAACGTACCGGAAAAGTTTTAGCGATCCTTCTGGCGCTCGCCATGCTGCTCAGCGTAACAGCATTTGCGGCATGGGATGTCTACGGCAGCAATGCCAACCACAACTCTGTGGTAGACAGCGCCCCGACGACGGCAACAACAACGGCATTGAACAGCTACATCGACCTCTCCAACGGCGGCAGAGGCTGGGACGGCGTTGACAATGTTCCTGTCATGGAAACAGTCAACGGAACGACCTATGCTTATGTCCTCTATGACGGCTACAGCAGCTACGGCGGCCAGTTGGCCAAGATCAACTGCAGCGCGGCAACGCCCTATGTTGTCTGGCACAAGCAGATCTCTGCATCCTCCGGCTTCCAGCTGTCCACCCCGTATCTGGACACCGCAGATCGCGCAATCTACATCGGCGCTTCGAACGCGTCCGTCTACAACGACGTTGCGATCTCCAGCCCGGTCGCTCTGACTGCCAACACGGCTGGCACCGTGACTATCAGCGGACTGACCCTTCTGACGGCGGCCAACCGCGTCTCCGTTCCGGTCTACGTCGGCCACACCAGCGTCGCTGACCGCGGCACGCTCACCACCGAAGGCACTGCGACCATCCAGCTGGGCGGCGGCACGGCGGTCAACCTGACCCTGAGCACCACGCAGGCCAGCAGCGGCACGAACTATAAGATCTATGAGCAGGCGACCTATGAAGACGACGGTGAGGTCAACGGCTATGACTACTATTACTACATCAATCACAGCGTCACGGCTTCCAGCCTGACCGACGCAACCCTCTCCATCAGCGTCACGCTGAACGGCACCGGCACGATCGAGTCTGTCAGCATGTTCGCCAACAAGGGCGCTGTCACCAAGGTCTCCGGCATTGACAGCACGGATGCAAGCGGCGTGACACTTACCTCCGTGGTCAGCTCCGTCAACGGCCAGATCAATACCCCGATCACCCGCTATGGCAACTACATCTACTTCGGCACCTGGAGCGGCAATACCGCGATGCAGTATTATCAGGTCTATGTCAAAGATAATGATTTTGATGCCATTACTTGCGACGGCAATGCTGGCTTCTATTGGGCTGGCGCTGTGAAGCTCGGCAGCTATATCTACTTTGGCGGCGACAGCGGAAACCTCTACTATCGCAGCGAAAAGAAGTTCGATACGACGGGCGGCGTCGTGACACTTGCCGATACGGCGAATGAGGTGACGACAAGCAAGGCGGGCAATGTCCGCTCCACCATCATGACGGACGGCACCTACCTGTACTTTACCAGCCAGGGCGGCTATCTGTGGTGCTATAAGCCGAACGCATCGACTGGCGCACCGGAGTTCCAGTGGAGCGCGGCGCTGGGTGCAACTTCCACCTCTACGCCGACTAAGGTCGGCGACCGCATCTATGTGGGCGTCTACTCCGGCTTCAACAAGGGCGGCGTTAAGTGCGTCAGCGCTTCCACGCATGCGGTGGAGGACGTTATTGCCGTTGAAGATGCAAACAACTTCCCCGTCCAGTGCTCTATCGTCGTAAAGGGCACCGGCACCGGTACGGACTACCTGTTCTTCAACACGAACGCAAGCAATGGCCGCGGCTTCTGCTACAGCTATGATGGCTCGACCGCCACGCAGCAGTGGGCATCCAATCCGGATACCTACGCGCTGGGCGGTATGGCCTGTGACAATGGCATCATTGTCTTCGGCAATGATTATGACCATTTGTATGTTGTGAAGTAAGGAGGAACTGCGGGCGGGGATTGGGCACCCAGTCCCCGCCCGCATAGGTAGATAAAAGATGTGGAAGAGAGCAATTTCCCTTATACTATCAGTTCTCCTTATTTGCGCAATTTTTCCCCTATCTGCGTATGCAGCCGATGACACTCTCAATAACATTACGATTGATCTGACGAATTATCCAGACGATATTTCGTGTACAGAAGATGCCGATGAGGTTACTACCTTTACAATTGCAGCCGGGAGCAAAAAAATATTCTCCTACGAAGTTTCCCGGACATCGCGCGTTATTAGACTCACCCCCAGCGCTGAAAAACCAGTGCAGAAGTGGGAAATAAATGGGACAGAGTACTCATATGCCGATTCTGGAAGCGATGCATATTATATTGAACTCTCGGATGACTTCGACGCAACAATAGCACAGACATTTATCGAGCTTGGTTTAGGTAGGCGGGCCAGCGGTCAAAATTGGACAATAAAGCCAATTGGAACACAGAGTGGTTTTAAGGCAACGGTGGATGTTGCTGACAAAACGCAAGGCAGCGTAAGCTCGGTTGAGAACACAACCAATGAATTTGAACTGAAAGCAACCGCGAATCCCGGATATTCCTTTGATTATTGGCTTGTAAAGAGCGATGGCTCGAAGATCACGGAAAATCCGAAAAAGGTCACGCTGACGGCGGATGAAACCTATACAGCTTATTTCCGCAAGTGGAAACAGGCAACCGTGTCCAGCGAACCAGAAGGAGTAACGAGCGGTACAGATACAGACCTTGTAACGGCGGTGCGGAAATGGGACGACACATGGACCCTGACCGCATACGGTGCTGTATTGGACGGAAAAAATTATACGGTCGCTTATTGGAGCTGTGACGAAGACCCCAGTTTCCGATCAGACAAAGCTATGTTTGACGTGACACTGACCGAAGACCGTCACTATGTCGCGCACTACATTCCGTGGCAGATCACTGGCATCAGCGGCATGAGTGCGGGCGGCGGTTCGTGGATGTCAAAAACGGAGACCGGAAGCCGCCCGCTGATCGCGGGCACGAGCGTGACAGTCGCTGTCGAGTATGACGAAAACGTCTCCGATGTTAATCTCCCACACAGCACCATCGAGCTCTACAGCGGAGACGAAGCTGCGGTAAAGGCCGGAACGGCCACGCTGCTGGCAAAGCGCGAAGGAACGGGCGGTGGAGACCGCGATACTGCCTTTGACGGCGGCCGCGCGACAATCAACGTTGACCCCTGGCCTGAGGACGTCACAAAGATCACGGCTGTCGCCTATACGGACGGCTGTGAAAAGCACTACTGCACGCTGGATGTCGAGACTGGCTATGGCGCGGAGGGTCTCCCGCTGACATACCTGACCTCCCCGCGCAATTGCAGCACCTCGGCCACCGACCCCGGCCCCTACAGCCCCGATATCTATGACGCCATGGCTGTCCAGAACGCCGGGACTGGCGCGATGGAGTTGTATGTGGCCGGTATCGGCGGCGTGTATCAGTATGCCGGCAGCAGCGGCACGACCGACTTCGTGCGCATGGCCGGTATGGAAGACCTGAACACCTCCGGCAATAACCTTGCACTAGTCAGCGTCGCCCTCGGCGTGGGCGGCACGGCGGACGATTTGACCGCGCTCGTCAAGGTCTATCATGCTCTCGGCGGCGATCAGGGCGGCACGACCACCTATGAAGTCCGCTGGTATAACACGGCGGAAGGCAAGTGGGAAACCAAGAACACCATCCCGAAGGACATGCGCCCCAGCACCAACGGCGAAGCCAACAAGGTCCTCATCCTGTCCTCGGACGAGATCTGGACGCAGAACGCCTATTATGACGGCACAGAATGGACGCTGCTGAGCGGCTACGGCTACAGCTTCAATGCCTTCGAGAAGGTCAACGAGACCACGGCTTACGCCACCGCGACCGATGGCAAGATTTACAAGCTGAATGCCGTGCGAAGCGGCGTTTCGGATGCATGGACGCAGGTCGATCTCGGCGGCAAGCTGCTCGGTTCCCGCTATGACGGCGCACTGGCAGTCAAGCTGACAAGCGGCGGTTACGCTATCCTGAACGCGGACGGCACGACGGCGGCCACCTATCCCGAAATCACCAAGGAGATTTTCGGCGATACGTGGACGATGAACGGCGTCTTCAAGCCCGGCAGCTACGGCGAGTCCATCGTCCGCACGGTCGGCTTCGGCGGTGACGGCAAGGTCTATGCACTGGTGCAGGGCGGCAGACGCAACTATCTGGTTCGCGCGGACGAAAGCGGCTGGACGCTGATGGACACCGTTGAAGCGTTCGACATTGGCGGCACCAACGAGACGGAAAAGCGCCCGACGACCCCGACCTATATCGCAAGCCTTGGCGAGGGCGTGTCCCTGCTGTTTGGCGATCAGGGCTCCCTGTATCTCCACACGCAGGACTACACCGTGACCTTCAACTCCAACGGCGGCAGTGCTGTTGATTCGATCACCGGGCAGGCGTGGAGCAGCTTTGTGATGCCCATCCCGACCAAGAGCGGCATGATCTTTGCAGGCTGGTATACCGACGAGGGTCTCAGCAAGCTCTATGCCAACCCCGTCATCCCCGCCGCGAGCCTGACGCTCTACGCCAAGTGGACGGACAAAGCTTCCGACCGCTGGGCAGAGGATCGCGAAAAGGCGCTCGAGCAGCTGGACAAGGCGCTTGCCCGTATGGACAAGAACGACTACAGCGAAGCCAACTGGCAGCGCGTGCTGACCGAGTATGAAAACGGCAAGTACGCCATCGCCATCGCCGATCCGCAGCCCGCAAGCGAGGATGTCAGCGACATCAACAAGGCTGTGCAGGATACGATCTATGCCGCGCTGAACACGGCAATCGACCGTATGAATGCCATCCCCGTCCTTGTCCTCGGCCCGATCGACGTGGTCGTGTCCATGGACGCGCAGACGCTCGGCCTCGGTTACATGATCAAGCCGACCGTCGTGCATACCACCAAGTACACGCTGGCCAGCACGGTCATCACCGACGCCATCGTGCAGAACATCAAGGAGAAGTACGGCCTTGACCTCAAGGGCTACACCGTCAAGCATGTGAGCGAGCCGGCAGAAAACTACGCCTACATGAACACCGGTTCCGTTCTGAATGGCTTCTATCTGGCGCAGGTCTACTGGCCGAACCAGCAGAACGCAAAGATCGCACAGTATATCCTCGACGTCTGCAATGACAAAATCGACTGGGATCAGGTCGAAACCGACAAGACCGGCAAGTATCTCGGCGAGTTCGACTACTACAACATGTCCGGCTGGATGTACTCCATCAGTGACTGGCGTGACAGCGAAACGCTGCCCTCCTTCCCCGGCGTCGGCGCTGCGGGCTGGAGAATGCGCGACGGCGAAGTCGTGCGCTGGCAGTTCACGGTCTACGGCTACGGTTCTGACCTGAACGCGGACAACTCCGCATGGGGCAGCGCCAGCATCACCGGCGATTCCGGCGACAAGACTGCGCTGACCTACAAGATCGCGCAGATGCGTGAGGAGTACAAGGACAAAAACGGTTCCTACAAAGCAGGCGACGATGAGCTCGAAACGAGCCGCATCTACATGAACGTCTTTGATGACGTTCTCTGCGATCCGCTTGCCAATCAGGCGAAGCTGGACGCGGCGGTCGCAGATCTCGATCTGGTTGCTGCCGAGCTTGCAAACGCAGACAAGCTCACGGGGGTCACGGACAAGATCCTTGCTATGGGTACGGTCAAGCTCGAAAACGGCAAGCTCGTGAAGGACGGCGAGGTCACAGCTGAAAGCGGCCCGAAGATCGAAGAAGCCCGCAAGGCTTACGCCGCTCTGAACGAGGAACAGAAGAAGCTCTTCAGCAAGGCGTATCCGGAGTACCTCGAAGCACTCGAAGCTGCCGAAAAGGCATACGAGCAGGTCAAGGACACCGAAGCAGCCAAGGCTGCTGCCGCAGAGGTCGACGCAATGATCGATGCACTGCCCGATCCCGAAGATATCACCCTTGACGACAAGGATGCTATCGACGCGGCGATGAAGGCATACGATGATCTGTCCGATGCAGCGAAGGGTTATGTCGAGAATCACGACAAGCTCGTTGCCTGCAAGGAAGCGTATGACAAGCTGAACGACAAGCCGAATCCGCCTACGCCGCCTACGCCGCCTACACCTCCCACTCCGTCGAAGCCCACCACGCCGAGCAAGCCGAAGGACGACAAGCCCACCACGGGTTCCACGTTCGCGGATGTCCCGGCTGGCAGCTGGTATGAAGATGCTGTGAATTATGTCTCTGAAAAGGGCTTGATGAACGGCACCTCCAAGAACGGCTTCAGCCCGAACGCCACCACCACGCGCGGCATGATCGTCACGATCCTGGCCCGTGTCGAGGGTGTCAACACGAACGGCACGCCGTGGTACGCGGCAGGCCAGAAGTGGGCGATGGACAACGGCATTTCGGACGGTACGAATATGATCGGTGAGGTCACGCGTGAGCAGCTGGCGGCCATCCTGTATCGCTACGCAAAGCTCAAGGGCTACGACACCTCCAAGTCCAACAAGCTGGATAGCTTCAAGGATGCGGACAAGGTTTCGTCCTGGGCCGTGGAAGCAATGCAGTGGGCCAACGCAGAGGGCCTGATCAACGGCAAGAACAACAGCATGCTCGACCCGCAGGGTAAGGCCACCCGCGCAGAAACCGCCGCGATCCTCATGCGGTTCATGGAAAACATCGCAAAATAAGCATTTCTCTCCCCGAAAGGGGTTCCCCGCTGCGCCATTTGGCGCAGCGGGGAAAGCGGCATCTATATCCCGGCGCGTTGCCGGATCAAATTTCCCAAAGAATTATAGTCAGGGGGAACTTATATGACGCACACACCAACCAGGCGTCTGCTCGCACTCCTGCTGGCAGTCGCCACCGTGTTCAGCCTGCTGTCTGTGTCCGTTTCGGCAGCAGATGAACAGACTGAAACACAGACCTTAACGCTGACGGCTGACAAGGATGTGTTGAAAGTTGGCGATACTGTAACCATTACGGTAAAAGTATCTAACAATGCCACGATTGGCTTTTCAAATTTTGAACTAGCAATTGATTATGATACGACGCTTCTGAAGCTTGAACACATCAATAAGAGTTATAAAAGTGTTGATGCTGACGGTAATGAGACGGATATTCCGTATCTCACTGGTTTCTACACAGTAAACACGGGAAAATGGGTAGATCCGGAAACCGGAAAGGAATATATCGGTTATATCAACTTTGCAAACACTGAGGCATTGACCAATAAAAGTCCAAAAACAATTTTTACACTGGATTTTACAGTGCTGAAATGTGAATCAGAAAACACGTCTGTGACGCTGGATAAGATTGCGTTTAACAGTATTGAGGACGGGGAAACCGTTTCAGTAAACCCAACAATTGTTCCTGTAGAACTGTCTGTTACCCACACACTGACTGCTGTTCCTGCAAAGGACGCAACCTGCACGGCAGCTGGCAATGAGGAATACTGGGTCTGCTCCGCCTGCGGTACATGGTTCTCGGATGAAAGCGGCGAGCATGAGATCACCGACCACAACAGCGTCGTGATTCCGGCTACCGGCCACACAGCCAATGAAACCGGCTGGAACGACGACGATACGGATCACTGGCATGTTTGTGCGACCTGCGGCGAGACGTTTGATAAGGAAGCCCATCGTGGCGGACATGCTACCTGCTCCAAGCAGGCTACTTGTGAAGTCTGCGGTCAGAAATACGGTTCGACCACTGCACATGACTATCAGTGGAATCACAGCGATACGCAGCATTGGAAGGCTTGCAAGGACTGCAACACGATTGATGAAGCCACCAGAGCAGATCACACCTTTGGTGGTTGGGTCACCGAAAAGAATCCTACCTGCACGGAGACCGGTACAGAGAAGCGTACCTGCGCGGACTGCGGCTATTCCGAAACAAGAGAGATTGCGACGATTGCGCATACCCTGACGCATCACGAAGCTGTAGCTCCCACCTGCACTGCTACCGGCAGTATCGAATACTGGCAGTGCAGCGCCTGCGACAAAAAGTTCTCGGATGAAACCTGCACGACAGAGGTCACCGATGTGACGATCCCCATGGCTAACCACACCCTGAACAAGACCGAAGCAAAAGCTCCCACCTGCACGGAAGATGGCAATATAGCATATTGGACCTGCTCCGTCTGCGAAAAGCTGTTCTCGGATGCAGCGGGCAAAACGGAGATTTCTAAGCAGGATACGGTAGTTGCGGCAACTGGTCATACTCGTTCTGATGTATGGAGCAGCGACGGCACCTACCATTGGCACGTCTGCACGACCTGCAAGGCAGAACTGGACAAGGCCGAACACAGCGGCGGAACCGCTACCTGCCAGGCAAAGGCCAGCTGCGATATCTGCAAGGCTGAATATGGTGAAAAGGCGGACCACACCTTTGTCAGCAAGCATGACAATACACAGCACTGGAAAGAATGCAGCGTTTGCGGTGCCATCGACCCGGATAACCTCAAGACGAATCATACGTTCGGTGAATGGGAAACCGTGACGAATCCCAGCTGCACGGAGACCGGTACAGAGAAGCGCACCTGCGCAGACTGCGGCTATTCTGAGACAAAAGAGCTTGCGAAGACCGCGCATACCCTGACGCATCATGAAGCTGTCCCCTCCACCTGCATCGTTGCTGGCAGCATCGAATATTGGGAATGCAGCAGCTGCGGCAAGAAGTTCAAGGATGAGGCCTGCACGGTCGAGGTCACCGACAGCGAGATAATGCTGGAAAAAGTCTCGCATAAGTTGACTAAGACCGAAGCAAAAGCTCCCACCTGCACGGAAAATGGCAATATAGCATATTGGACCTGCTCCGTCTGCGAAAAGCTGTTCTCGGATGCAGCGGGCAAAACGGAGATTTCTAAGCAGGATACGGTAGTTGCGGCAACTGGTCATACTCGTTCTGATGTATGGACCAGCGACGGCACCGACCACTGGCACATCTGCACGACCTGCGAAGCAGTGCTGGACAAGGCCGCGCACAGCGGTGGAACCGTTACCTGCCAGGCAAAGGCCATTTGCAATGTCTGCAAGGCTGAATATGGCGAAAAGGCGGACCACACCTTCGTCAGCAAGCATGACGGTACACAGCACTGGAAAGAATGCAGAGTTTGCGGTGCCATTGACCCGGAAAATCCCAAGACGAACCACACGTTCGGTGAATGGGAGACTGTGACGGATTCCACCTGCACGGCGACCGGCACAAAGAAGCACACCTGCACCGGCTGTGACTACTCCGAAACCGGCGTGATTGAAAAGAAAGCGCATACGACGGAGCGTCATGACCGTGTCGAGCCTACCTGCACGGCTACCGGCAGCATCGAATACTGGCAGTGCGGCGTCTGCGGCAAGAAGTTCTCGGATGCAGCCTGCACGACCGAGGTCACCGATGTGACGCTGACCAAGCTCCCGCACAGTGCTGGCACTGCATGGGAGAAGGATGCGGCGTACCACTGGCATCTCTGCGTGAACTGCGGCAGCGAGGTCATGGACAAGGCCGCGCATACATACGGCGATTGGGTCACCGTCACGGAAGCCACGGAAACCGAAGCCGGTCTGCGGAAACGCACCTGCTCTGTCTGCGGCTATGAGCAGACGGAAGAGATCAGCATGCTGCGCTTTACGGTCACAGTCCGTAACGGCAGCGGTTCCGGCGAGTACAAGTCCGGCGAGACCGTCACCATCACGGCAGACCGCCGCAGCGGCTACACCTTTGAAAAGTGGACGGTCAATTCCGGCAATGTAACGCTTGCCAAGGAGACGGACAGCACCACGACCTTCACCATGCCCGCCGAAAACGTGACGGTTACGGCAACCTATCGCTATAACGGCGGTTCCGGTTCCGGCAGCGGCAGCAGCTCTGGCATCGTCATCAAGGACGAGAACGGTAAGGTGCTCGGTAAGGCTGATCCGGATACGGGCATCGTAGAGCTGCCCATCAACCCGGTTCCGGCAGCTTCCTCCAGCCGTCAGGCGGAAGAGCTTGAGATCACGATCCCGAAGAACACCACAGTGAAGGTGGAAATCCCGGTTCGTAACGTGACGCCCGGTACGGTCGTTGTCATTGTCCATGCGGACGGCACGGAAGAGATCGTGCGTACCAGTGTTGTGACGAAGAAGGGCGTTGCTCTGGAGCTGACCGGTTCTGCAACCGTGAAGGTCTACGACAACAGCAAGTTCTTCACCGACGTTCCCGCTGCGAACTGGGCCAGCGACGCAGTTGCATTTGCTTCCAGCCGTGAGCTGTTCAACGGTACCGGTGCGAATACGTTCAGCCCGAACGCGCCCATGACCCGCCAGATGCTCATGACCGTCCTTGCCAGACTGGACGGCACGGATACCAGCGGCAATGCCTACGCGAAGGGCATGGAATGGGCCATCCGCAACGGTGTTTCCAACGGCAGCGATCCGGAAGGCAAGATCACGAGAGAGCAGCTGGCAACGATGCTGTGGCGTTACGCGGGCAGCCCCTCCGTCAGCGGCAGAATGACTGGCTTTGTGGACGCAGATCAGATCAGCGGCTATGCCGAGGATGCAATGCTTTGGGCAACCAAGGCCGGCATCATCGGCGGCAAGGGCAACGGTCAGCTTGATCCGAAGGGTTACGCAACCCGTGCGGAGGTAGCGGCCATGCTGATGCGCTATTGCAATACACTTTTTACAAAATGAGCGTATTGAATAGAAAAATTTATAACTAACCACCCAAGCTGGGCGGTTCCCCACGCGAAAGCGTGGGGAACCGTGCGGCTTATTCGTGCGTTTAAGAGAAGTTTTGAACATACGAATAAACTGCACAAAAAGCAGACTTTTTGAAGGGGGAAGCCCTTTTCCCGAAGGGCAAACACACATGAAAAAATTCTTTGAAAGGTTCCCATGGCTGCAGCAGGCCGGCTGCGGCGTGCTCATCTGCGCGCTGCTGCTGAGTATCTGTCTGCCGCTCATGGGCATGCGGTCGGCCGAGCCGGAGAATCCCATCCTGCAAGCCGCGCCGCAGGAGATCACCGTCCTGCAAGCCGGGCAAGCGCCCGGTCACGCCGGAAACGGTGAGGTGGAAAGCAAGGATGCTTCCGGTTCGGGCGGCAGCACCAACAGCGAGCTGACCGGTGAGCAGGAGCAGACAGACCCGGAGGAAACGGAAAACCAGACGGAGCAAGGACAGGACACCCAGCCGGAGCAGCAGCCGCAGGGCAAGCCCCAGCAGGAAGTCCTGGCCGACGCCGCCATCGGTACGAACACGGATTCCAACAAGGGCGACGAAGGTGAAGAAGCCGGAAACACCGGCGAGACAGACGAAAACCTGCCGGAAACGGAGCTTGACCTCGGCGCGGTGCTGACGTGGTACAAGTACGGTTCACAGGCGAGCTCCATGGTCTGCGCGCCGGGAGAATCTGTCGGCAAGCGTGTCCTGCTTGCCCAGCTGGACGGCGGCCGGCTGCGCTATGACGTTGACCTCACCGGCCTTGACGCGGACGATGCGGAGATCACCGGCGTGCAGGTTGCCGTGGGCAACGGCGTGCCGCAGGATGTGGATACGCGCGGCGTGCTGGACATGACGCTGCCGGATGGCGCGGAGTTCCAGAACTATATCCTGACCGTGCAGGCGCATGCCACGCAGAAAAATCAGAAGGGCGAGACCGTGGAGACGGACGTGGAATTTTCGTTCGTGCTGCGGCTGGAAAGCGGCATTGACCTCGATTTGCAGCTCACCTGGCAGCCGACCGGTCAGGCCACCTGCCCGGCCAACGGGTCTGTCAATCGCACGGTCAAGAGCGACACGCTGACCGAAGGGAAATTTACATACGCGCTGACCTTTTTGGGTGAAAACGCAGACGATGCAATCATCCGCACGGCGGAATACTGGGCGACGGACGGCGAACGCGGGACGCTCTCGGAATCTGGCGAAATTCAAATGGCCGCGGCAGACGACAAGGATACAGAGACCTACTATCTCGCCGTGACCGCCGAGGTGCTGGGGCAGACGATCAGCTATACGTTCGTCGTGACATACGAGGACGGCCTTGACCTTCAGCTCCAGTTCACATGGTATGAAAAATCCGTCACGGCGCAGACCGTTCTCTGCGACGCAGACAAGCGCGCGGCGCTGACCATCAAGCACAACCAGATCAATAACAGCGAGCTTCTGTATAAGCTCACCCTGACCGGCAAAAGCGCGGAGGATGCGCAGATCACAAGCGCCAGCTTCAACGGAGCCGCTATGAACACGGACAGCGGTTCTGTCCAGCTCGAATCTGCCGAGAACGGCGCGAGCTATACCGTCCTTGTGACCGCAGCGGTCAAGGATCGCACGGTGAACTTCACGGTCACCATCCGCTACCAGAGCGACGTGAGCATGGAAATGTCCTACACGGTCATGGAGGACGGCGCGCAGAAGCCCTGCGTGCTGACGTGCGAGAACAAGAGGACCGTCAACGCCGACCCGGTCTATGACGATCAGCTGACGGAAGGACTGCTTAACTACACGTTCACCATCCGCGGCGAGGAAGCGGCAGATGTGACCATCCAATCTGTGAAGTGCTACCAATCCGGCAGCTTCAAAACGCTCACGCTCCCGTCCCCCAGCGGCAGCGTGACGCTCCTGCTGGAAGGCGACAGGACCGGCAGCAACACATTTACAGTTACGGCCACCGGCACAGGCGGCGACAGCTATACGTTTGTGTTCAATGTTCCGTACAAGCATCGCGGAGATAACAGCGTCAAGATCCGAACGAACCTGCACGACGGCGATACTGTCACCAACGGGCAGGAGGTCAACCTGACCGTCGAGGCATGGACGGAAGACGCGCAGGGAAATCCGGTCAGCCATATTCTTGCAACCGGCACGGATACAAAGCTAATCGTTCAACTGGATGGGAAGACCGTACAGTTTGAAAGCAGCTCCGGCTATGTGCAGCAGTATCTGCTCGTCCCCGAAAATCTGGACGTGGGCGACAAAAATGACCATGAATTATATATCTATGCCGAGGATGAGAAGGGCAACTTCGGTGAGCTGCGTCTGAAGCTCATCGGCAAACGCACCGAAGAAGGTCAGAAGATCGGCACAGCCAGCATCTATATTGACATGAGCGTGCTGGGGCTTGGTGTCCGCGGACCAATCAGCTACGATGTGCTGTCCAAGGAGCCTGTCTCCTATGTGGTCGCAAAAGCCATTTGGGATTATGACGCCGGCGACCCGTTCGGCACAGCAGCGTCCAGCTTCCACTGGCCGGCCAGCCGCTGCTCCTACAGCGGCACGCTGGATACGGGCTTCTATTTACAGACCATGGACGACGGCTCCGGCCTTGGCAGCCGCGCGAACGCACTCAGCGGCAACTGGAGTCAGTTCGGCAGTACAGAGGACGAAATCCTCGCCGGAATTGACAGTCACTTCGGCGCGGGCAGCAATGAGGCAATCCTCTGGCGCTGCATCTACCGCAACGGCATCCCGCTGTCCGGCACAAGCACCGGCATCGGTGAGTTTGATTACACAATGGGTTCCGGCTGGATGTACTCCATCGGCGGTGCAGACTTCTACCCCGGATCACCCATGTCCGGCTACTATTTGCAGGACGGCGATACCCTGACGCTCCGTTACACGCTGGCCTACGGCTGGGATGTCGGCACGGGCGAAAGCGGCTACGGCAATAACGTGGGCTACTGCATCACCTGCATGAATGGCAGCTGGTCGGTCCATCACAGCTATGAGACGGTCACAGCAGAAGACGGCACGACAAAGTACGTCTGCCGCAGCTGCGGTATGGTCGAGGGCTGCCCACATGAAAACAAGGAATATCAGAATCAGGGCGACGGAACGTGTGTGCAGGTTTGTAAAAATTGCGGTGAGAAGATCGGTGTGCCGCGCGAGCATGAATTGGAATACACCGCAGACGAGGGCGCGGATACACATACTGCCAAGTGCAAGAACTGCGGCTTTACAGAGCAGTCCCCGCACGAGTGGACAGAGC
>OLYN01000527.1_pt1 | contig 21832 bp, 25 predicted proteins | sample 1674231 | NCBI WGS metagenome assembly OLYN01 (sample SAMEA103958153, study PRJEB25191) | human gut metagenome
CGCCTTTTCGGGTGTAGTCGCTGTCCTCGCCGTAGTATTCGCTGTGCAGCTTTTCCCCGGCACGGTAGGCGGCAGACGCCACGGCGGATTGTCCCGCGCTGCGCTTGATCTGGGTTACATGAAAGTGGAATAACGCGATACTCAGCACCCCTCTTTCTGCTCAGACCGGTTATGTTCGTTGACCGCTCCCATGAGCAGGCCCTTGACCTCCGGCAGGTCAAAGACCTTTTCGGCAAAAGCGTAAAACTCAGCGCGTGTCAACAGCTTCGTCAGCGGGGCAATGCTTTCCATATCCGCGCTGCGGACGATCAGGTTGTGTGCGCGTTTGGTACGGTCGCCGCGCTCATAGTAGGCGATTCGGTTTTCCAGACGCTGCTTCTTGTGCTGCTCCTGTGCAAGCTGCTGCTTAATTTTCTCTTTCTCGGCATTCAGCTCGGCAAGGGTTTTCTGTTTTGGCATTGTGTGACCTCCTTCAAAATTAGTGAAATAGTTGTTCAGACTTTGCGGCGGAAATTGTCTGCGTCAGCAGATGGTTTCCACCGCGAAGTGCGCTGGGATAGCTGCATAGGCAGCGCAAGGGAGGCAATCCCTTGTACGGAACGAAGTGACGCAAAACAGCCGTGATACTCAGGTATCTGGGCTGTCTGCCTCGCAGAGCGCACATACTCCCGTCAGGAGAGTATAGAAGTGCGCCCTTAGTCCCGGTGGGACTTTCGGGATGTTCCCGGATCGTCAGTTTTTCTTTCGCTGCCAGACGATCTCGTATCCCAGCGCATCGGCAAGCTGAGCAGCTTCCGTGTAGCGTAGGGACTCCCGCTGGAGCTTGTTGGACAGGTTGGATACGCTGTCAGACCAGCCGTGTTCGTCATGCAGCAGATCGACCACCTCCTGCATGGTCATTCCCTGACGGACGATGTACGACTTGATTTCGTTTCTCAGATTGGATTTCATCCGTTTTTACCTCCATTATTTCGTATAGTGTGGTTTCGTATCGGTGATGCCGGTGTACTTGTCAGTGAAAAAACTGCCATGCCACAAATCCGCTCAGATTTCTGCCTATGATGCCCTATACGTAGCAGCACCCTATCAGCTTCATCGTTCTGGGCGAGGTCATGCGGAACGGTGGGATATACCACATCCCGGTGCAGCGGCTTCACGCTTCGGTAAATCACCGGACGGTGCATTGCGTTTGGCTTATAGTGAAAATTCTCATGAATTTCACAAGGATTGATTATACTGTGCCGTTTTTGGCATCTCACGGGCACTCTGTACATAGCAGAATTGCGGTATTTCGCTGTGTACATACGTACCAGCGGTGCAGGGCAGGCAGCATTTCACGGCATGGGCAGCTTTGTTCACGATTGGGTGCGCGTCAGCTTTCCGGTACATACGTACATAGCGATTTGCCCCAATTCTCAGATATACGGGGGTTGATCAGCGGCTCGATGCCCAGATACCCCCACACTCTGCGCCCGGTGGCATTTATGACGGTGTTCGTATGCTCCAGATTGTACGTTTTCAGATTCCGCATCAGAAAATCACTGAACGAGCGCTGCCGGATGGGCGTCAGCCCATTCTCATCACACCAGATTTCATAAATGGCATACAGCTCCTTGGAGGTGACGGACATATCCGCTTTCAGCCGTATATAGCCGGTGGACTCCATAAAGTCGATGGCGTTGTTCGCGTCGCGCTTGACATACTCCCGGTTGTTCAGCGTCCGGGGACTTTCCGTGAAACGGAAGTTGTTTGCCGTCAGCCGCTGCAAGCCCTCAAATGCCCAGAGGAAAATGCCCTCGATCTCAAGTTTCATCTTCTCTGCAATGTCAGGATCATCCACACGATCAGCAGGCTTCTCTTTTGTGGTCAGGATCAGTTGACGGCGGTAAAAACCGTTGCTGCGGTCGTAGAGAGCTTGCAAATCGCCGTTGGAGAACGCCAGCAGGCGGGCGTACATCCACCCCTGATAGCTCTGGACGCTTTTGCGTTCCAAATCCATCTTGCCCTGTGCGGTAACAATGGATTTGACATAGTTGGTCTGCTTCAGCGCCTCCATTTTCATATCGTCATCCACAAGAAGATGAATGTGTTCCAGATCGGCGCGGGCAAACCGGTTGTCGGAAATTTTGGCGATGCTGCCGTCCTTCATATTGCAGCCAAACAGCCGCGCCAGCACAGGACCGATCTGCGATTTTCCCTCGCCGCCCTCGCCCTTGAGGATCATCATGCGCTGCCCTTTGGTGCTGGGAATGAGGCAATAGCCGATATACTCCTGAAAGGTTGGGATGTCCTCCGGGTAGAGCAGATCGGAAAGAAACCGCAGCCAGACAATCGGCTTTCCCGCCTGCGGATTGTAGTCGATGGGAAACCGACTGCGCACGATCTCAGGCCGTCCTGCAAGGAAACTGCCGTCGATGCGGAGCGTCCCGTTCTGCACATGAATTTCATCCGGCTTTGGTGGAAAGCTCTCTGCATGAGCCGCCAGCTTCATGATCTCCACGATATTGGAAATGGTGCGCGGAATGTTCTTTGCGGCACAGCACTCCAGCTCGGCATAGATTTTCTCTTTCAGCAGCAGCGGGTCTGTCAACCGCCCATCCGGTGTGAAAAATGCGTTATCCGCATAGATGAGTTTGTTCTTTGATAGAAATTCCCGGCAAAAAGCCGCCTCATTGATGTCTTTGCCATCGAACCATGCTGGGAAATCAAGCCCTGCATACTTCTTGTTCACGCTGCATCCCTCCCATTGATTTTTTCCTTGAGCTTGTCCAACCGACCATCTGCAAGCAGATGACTGACCACCTCGGCACGTTCGTGAGAATCACCTGCGCACAGAATGTCCAGATAATATTCCGTTTCATCGAGCTTGTGACAGGCTTCCATGAACCGTGCGTGAACAGGCTCGTCAGGTGACTGCGGCGCATACCGCACCTTCCAGTCCCGCATCACACGGGCATAATCGGACAGAACAGCAAAGCACAGCCGCTCGTTTTCCATGAGCTGCTGTGATTCTGTTTGCTGTCTGCGTTTTTCAAGGATTTCCTTTGTCGGCGGTCTGTCCGTGTCAATGCCGAAGTCTGCTGCAAGCCGCTGGGCGGCTTCGTAAATCGGCAAACCAAAAAAAGTTGGCGGCAAAGCCGATCACATCCCCATGTGCGCCACAGGCAAAACAATAATAATGATCGTCTGCCACGTATAGGCTGGGATGCCGGTCGTTATGAAAGGGGCAGAGGGCTTTGCCCTGCCGATTGACAGATACCCCATACCGTTCCGCAGCTTCCCGGCAGTTCACGCCATATTTGACGTTTTGAAAAAGGTTCATGCTGTATCCTCCGTAAAATAGATTCAAGAGGCAGTTTCTTCACCTCTCTGTCTGTTTTATGTTCAGATCCTCTGCGGACAGGCGGATGACGTGACAAGTTCATTTCAAAAAACATGACAGGTCTTTCCGCGTTCCTGTTCTCGTGGTATAATGAAAATACAAAAACGTGACAGGAGGACGCAGCATGGCACAGGAGCTTATCCGTCACAATGTGTTGTCTCTGGATTTCTGGCAGGATACCGTAACCTATGCGGGAAGCGTCATGCCGACCGGCACGATTGGCTGTGCGGTACTGAATATCCCCGACGAAACGATTGCGCGGTTGGACGCGCCGTGCATGATCCTGAATCAACTGCTGACCGGCATTGGCTTAAAGAATGTAGATATGCAGCTTCTTCCGAAAGCGCAGGAGGCGGGACAGACCATCATTCATGCGCTGCACAATGTCCCACCGTTCTCCCGCTTGGACAGAAAGCGGTTTGAAGAGTTTCTCATGCAGGCGTTTTCCGAGGAAGCATTTACCGAGCTGAACGAGTATTTGCAGCTCCCGATGGAGCAGCAGGCAGTCAGTAATATTACAGGGGCGCATCCCTTGGCGGCGCTGCTGGTTCGGGTCATTCCGGTGCTGGGGCATTTGAGCTATTCCCTGCGGCAGTACAAGAAAACTATGACGGCGTTTGCGGAATTTCTGCAAGAGAATGCCGAAATACGAACGCCTGCGGGATACGCCGCTGCATTCGGGCAGTTTTTCAAGGAAAACGCGACTCTGGAGGAAAGCAATCCCTCGTGGATGGCGCTGACCAATGCAACGGTGCAGTATGTCCCTGCGATCCGTCCCGGCAATGCGGAGGCGCAGCTTGTCAAGCGGATGCACTTTGTATCCTTCGTCGGGATGTTCCGCGCCGATCTTTTTGAAGGCTTATGCGTCGGACACGCGCCGAGGAAATGCGCCGTCTGCGGGAAATGGTTTCTGACTACCGACGCGCGGCACACGAAATATTGCAGCGGCTACGCGCCGAATGACAAGCGCGGGCGTACCTGCCGTCAAGTCGGGAATCTTCGTGGACGGGAGCAGCGAGAGCTTGCCGCCGACCATCCCATCAAGAAAATCTATACGAAGAGGTTCAACACGATCACGCAGTATCTTGGGCGCGGTACACTGGACGAGCAGACCGCTGCCGCAATGAAAAAGCTGGCAAAGCGAAAAATGGAGCGAGCCATTCGTGAACCAAGCTACGCACAGGGCAGCTATGCCGCCGAGATGGAGCAGGCAGCTCTGCTGGCGGAAGCGAAAGAAACGATGAAGCGGTAATGGAACACCATAGCGGAGGGAGGTGCAGACATGGAGGATAGCCGTGACAAACGGATAACGGCGCAGCTTGCGGGCTACACATGGAAGCTGCCCGGTTATGCGTCCAAAGTTCCGTTCTCTAATGAGGACAGCCTGACCATGCGCGAAGTCCGGAACGTCTTTCAGCTTGACCCGGAACCGCCGCAGATGGAATTGAATGAATACATATGTGAAGCCGTCCATCGCAAAGATCTTGCGTATTTTTCCTTCTTCCTGCACCACTTTGAAAAGCGGCTGAATGGCGTGATCTACCGATTTCTTACCCGCAACGGATATGACCGCTATGACCCGGCGAGGTTTCTGGACTACAAGCTGGAAGTTTTGCAAATGCTGCTGTACTGTCTGCCAAAGTTCGACCCGGAGCAGGAAACGGAGTTTCTGAAATACGCGAAGCACTATATCCGGGACGGACTGCTGTTCTGCCGCATGATAGGCGAAGCTGGTTCCTTTGCCAGCCTTGCGGAGTACCGGCGTGTGCGGAAAATTGGCGCGATTTACAACGATTCTGGCAAAAGCTGTGCGGAGGTCGTTTCCGAGTTTGCCGTCCAAAGCGGATACAAGGACGAAAGCGTATCTGCGGACGAGCTGCTGACCATTGCCCAGCGCAACCGCAGCATTGTTTCCCTCTACCGCACGGAACAGGACGAGGACGGCGAAGAAACCGGCGAGGATGTGACACGCGACGATAGCTGGAACTACGCCGAAATCCTCTGGAACGGAATACAGGCAAAGGCGGTCACGGCAGCATTTGAGCAACTTTCCTACAAAGAGCAATGGTATCTGGAGAAGCGAAATGCCATCTGCATGACCTGCGGGCGTGTCAGCCCTTTGTCCACGCAGTCCACCTTTGAAGATTTAGCGGTGGATTTTGAAGGAACGACAGCCAGCGGTGCGGAGCGGTTCTACCGGCGCACATTAGACAAGCTGCGGCTGAAGCTGCTGGAAAGCGGTGTGATCCATACCGTGACGTTGAAACAGACTGAGTGCCGCAAGAAGAACAAAAAAATAGCCGCCGCTGTCTACCTGTATCAGGCGGACAACGACGGCGAATGGGGCGAGCTTCGGTTCGATTTTGAAAACGGAACGGCGGAGATCGTAAAGCTGGCGGATTGGGATACGATAAGGAGCAATATTTTCGCAAATACGGCGATACGGTTTGTGCAGGGTTTACCGGAGGCGAGGCTGCTGAAATCCGTGGTCGTGCCGTTTGAAATGGGCGTTCCGGAAAGACCTCGCCCTCTGACGAAAGCGGCAAAAGAATCGAATGGCAATTCCTCACACACGATCTCTCTGCGGCAGACGGAGTGCCGGAAAACAGGTGAAACGATTACCGCCGCTGTCTACGAATATCTGGTGGACAACGACGGCGAGTGGGGTGAGCTTCGGTTTGATTTTGAAAACGGCACAGCGGAGATCATCAGACTGGCAGATTGGGACACAGTAAAGTCCAAAGTTTTCGCAAAAGCCGCGATACGGTTTGCTCAGGGCTTACCGGAAGCGAGATTGCCGAAATTTGTGGTTGTGCCCTTGAGATGATACCGTGTAACAATAAACCCTGTATGCTGTCGCAGACAGATGTCCCTTGAATATGTTTAACATCTGTTTAAATTAAGATGGACTGTTGTGGTATAATGGTCTTAATACGAAGCGGAGGTACTGCCTATGACCATCAAAAAGCGGCTGGCGCGCTCCAATCTGATGATGCTGGTGATTCCTGTGCTGACGGCGGGCGTCCTGCTTATCATCGGTCTTGCGGCGGCGCTGTTTCTTTTGCAAACGGTGTATCTTCCGCAGATGGGACTTTCCCTGCGGGAGCTGCACCAGACCGGCGAACAGATCGAAGCGCTGCTTTCGGGTCTTGAGACTTTCGCCTGCATATACGCGGGTGCGGTAATTGCAGCGTTGCTGCTCTCCATCGCCCTGACCAATCTCTATCTGACGCGCAACATCTTCCGCCACATTTCCCAGCCTCTGAATGCTCTGACGGCGGGCGTTGCCCGTATCCGTGACGGCGATCTGGACGCGCCCATCGCCTATAGCGAGCCGGACGAATTCAAAGCCGCCTGCGACGCGGTGGACGAGATGGCGGCGCGGCTGAAAACCTCGCTGGAGCAGCAGCAGCTCGCGCAGCAGAAAAAGCAGGAGTTGATCGCCGGGATGTCCCACGACCTGAAAAGCCCCCTGACCTCCATCCGCGCCTACACCGAGGCCCTGCTTGACGGCGTTGCAAAGGATGAAGCGGCGCAGCAGCGATATCTGCAAACGATTCATACCAAGGAAACGGAGATCGAAGCTATGGTCAACCGTCTATTTGCTTTTGCCAAAATGGATGTGAGCGAATATCCCGTCCATACCGAGCCGCTTCTCCTGCGTTCGCTCATGCAGGAGCTGACAGACGAATGGGATGCCGAGGGTATGGAGATCCGAACGGAAATTCCGGCGGATTTGCGTGTTTTGGCTGACCGCGAGCTGCTGAACCGTATCACCGCCAACCTGCTCGGCAACAGTCGGAAATACGGCGGGCGTGAGGCCGTTCATGTTCTGATCTCCGCAGCGGCTTCGGGAGGCATGGCCGAAATCACGTTCGCTGACGATGGGCCGGGTGTTCCGCCAGAACAGCTTCCCCGGCTGTTCGACGTCTTTTATCGCGGTGACGCTGCCCGCACCGCGCCGGGCAAGGGTAGCGGACTTGGTCTTGCGGTGGTAAAGAAAGCGATAGAAGAAATGGGCGGAAGCGTCCGTGCAGAAAATGAAGAAACCAGCGGCCTGCGTATCATGTTCACGCTGCCGCTTGCAAAGGAGGACAGCCATGCCGAAAATTCTGATCGTTGAGGATGACGCCGATATCGCTGCCATCGAGCGGGACTATCTGGAACTCAGCGGCTACGAGGTCACCATCTGCTCCGATGGTACGTCAGGGCTGAATGCCGCTCTGACGGAAAATTGCGATCTTCTGCTTCTCGACCTGATGCTGCCGGGAACGGATGGCTTTACCATCTGCCGCGCCGTGCGCGAGAAGAAGGATATCCCCATTCTGATGGTCACGGCGCTGGGCAAGGATGTGGACAAGATCCGGGGGCTGGGTTTCGGCGCGGACGATTACATCGAAAAGCCCTTTTCCCCCAGCGTGCTGGTGGCGCGGGTCAAAGCGCATCTGGCGCAGTATCATCGGCTCAAGCCGCAGACCGCGGCAGCGCCGAAGCTTCTGACGGTCGGCCCGCTGAGCGCCGACCCGGCGCAGCATTGCATCCGCAAAAACGACGCGGAGCTGGCACTCAAAAACAAAGAGTATGAGCTACTGCTGTTTCTCATGCGGCATCCGGGGCAGGTATTCAGCCGTGAGGATCTCTATGAGATGATCTGGGGGCTGGAGTCCATGGGGGACAACATCACCGTGGCGGTGCACATGAACCGTCTGCGGGAAAAAATCGAGGACGATCCCTCACATCCGACGCTTCTGCAAACTGTCTGGGGTGTAGGGTATCGGCTGAATAAGGGGGAGAGATAATTTATGTGGGTCCTGTTTGCATTTGGTTCGGCCATGTTAGCGGGGCTGACCTCCGTTCTGGCCAAGTGCGGCATCAAGAAAACGGACTCGACTGTGGCTACCGCCATCCGCACCATTGTGGTGCTGATTTTCTCCTGGCTGATGGTGTTTGTCGTCGGCTCTCAGGAGACGATCTCGGCCATCGGCGGAAGGACGCTCCTGTTTCTGGTGCTGTCCGGCCTTGCCACCGGCGCAAGCTGGCTGTGCTACTTCAAGGCGCTGCAGCTGGGTGACGTGAACAAGGTGGTGCCCATTGATAAGTCCAGCACGGTGCTGACCATCCTGCTGGCGGCCATTTTTTTGCAGGAGGGGGTCAGTCTGACCAAGGGCATCGGTGTGGTGCTCATCGCCGTCGGCACATTTTTGATGATTGAGAAAAAGCAGAGCGGCGGCGAGACCAAGAGCGCTGCGTGGCTGTGGTATGCGCTGGGCTCGGCGGTGTTTGCCAGCCTGACGGCTATTCTGGGCAAAGTCGGCATCTCCGGCGTGGAGTCCAATCTGGGGACGGCTATCCGCACCGGTGTGGTGCTTCTTATGTCGTGGGTCATGGTGTTTGTCACCGGCAAGCAGGGAGCGCTTAAGGCAATCCCCAAAAACGAGCTGTTTTTCATTTGCCTCTCGGGTCTTGCCACCGGCGGCAGCTGGCTGTGCTACTACAAGGCCCTGCAAGACGGCCCTGCCAGCGTGGTGGTACCTATCGACAAGCTGAGCATTCTGGTAACGGTGCTGTTCTCCTACCTTGTCTTCCGCGAAAAGCTGACGAAGAAGTCCGCGCTGGGTCTTGCCGGCATCGTGGCCGGCACCTTGCTGATGCTGTTTTAAGTTCTGTTTAATAATGGTTTATATCGGGTTTTACAGGTTCCTTTACAATGACATTGTTCATTGTAAGGAACCTGTTTTTTGTATGGAAATGGAGGTATATATCATGCGTGAAAAAATGATGAACAAGGATTATGCCAAGGCATTCAAAACGATTGTGATTATGGCGGTACTGCTGGCGCTGCTCAGCGCCGTTGTCATCCCGCTGAGCCTGTCGCAGCAGATCAGCGATTTATCCTCGCTGCGCCAGACCTCACAGGAGCAGACGGCGCAGCAGGACGGCGAGCACAGCGAGCATCACGCTGACCGCGAGGAGCTGTGGAAAAGCCAAATCACACCGCCCACGGCAGGGACGCTGGCGGCCCTCGGCGGCATCGCGGTCCTCTGGCTGGCGCTTGGAATTTATTACTGGCTGCTGGTCGCCGCGTGGCTTTATAAGAGCGCGGTGAACGAGGGCATGAACAAATCCCTCTGGATGATCTTAGGCTTGTTCACAAATCTGCTGGCAGTGATTGCCTTTCTGATCGTGCGGGATAATCCACGTCGGGTGAAGCCGCAGGCCGCACAATAATGGGAAGTATTGCAATGAAAACTGCTGACCATTTGCTGCTGGGACAATATCTGGTGGAGCGGTGTGGCACTCCGCATCTGCGCTGCCACCGCAGAGCCTTCCTGCTCGGCTGTGTGGAGCCGGATTACAATGTTTTCAGCTATCTTCGGGGGATGCGATATTATGAGAAATTCCGTGGACACAACGCGGAAAATTCCTCTGCGTTCCTTTCGCACTGCTTCACGGACTTCGAAGGACATACACTCCACTCTGCGTGGGACTACTTCCGCCTTGGAACGATGATTCACTATGCTGCCGATGCGTTCACTGCGCCTCACAACAACTTCTGGACAGGAACTTTGTCGGAGCACTGTGCCTATGAAGCGGCGCTGCACCAGAAATTCGAAAGGATGCTGGCAACTGCACATCCGGAACAAATTCCGTATTGGGAATACGCGCTGCTGCACAGATCGTATTGCAGGGAAGCGCACGGCATGGAGACCGATTTTCAGTACATTCTAACCGCCTGCTTGTCTCTGCTGAAAAAATATTCGCTCCAGATAGCGGAGCCGGAAGGAGATTGCTATGAAGATTTTGATCACTACCGACTGGTACAAGCCAGTCATTAACGGGGTCGTCACCTCCGTGACCAATCTGGAGGAGGGGCTGCGCGGGGCGGGGCATGATGTCCGAATCCTGACGCTGTCCAACGATCTGCACTCTTACCGGAAAGAAAATGTGACTTTTATTGGCTCTATCGGCGTCGGCGTGATCTACCCCAATGCGCGTCTTCGGGCAAGGCTGAACGATCCGCTCGTGCAGGAGCTGATCGACTGGAAGCCGGACGTCGTTCACAGCCAATGCGAGTTCTCCACCTTCTCCTTTGCCAAGCGCATCGCTCATGAGAGCGGCTGTCCGCTGATCCACACCTACCACACGGTATACGAGGACTTTACGCACTACTTCTCTCCCAATGTCCGGCTGGGGCATTTTCTGGCGCGAAAGTTTTCGCACTACATCGCAAGTCAGACCGACGCCGTGATCGTCCCAACGGAAAAGATCCGGAATATGCTTCGCTCCTATCAGATCACGCAGCCGATCCGCACCGTTCCTACGGGTCTGAAAATGGGTGCGTTTCTCGCGCCGCTTCCGCCGGAAAAGCGGACCGTCCTGCGCCGTGCGCTGGGGCTGCGGGAGGGCGACCTTGCGCTCACCTATATTGGCCGTTTGGCGCAGGAAAAAAGCATCGGCGAGCTGCTGCGCTTTTTGCCGGACACGCCCCAGAACGTCAGGCTTCTGCTGGTGGGCGACGGGCCGTACCGCGAGAAGCTGGAAGCGCAGGTGCGGGAGCTGGGCATCGCGGGGCGCGTGATCTTCTCCGGTATGGCCGCGCCGGAGCGTGTAGCGGACTATTACAAGGTCGGCGATATTTTCGTCAGCGCATCCCGCAGCGAAACGCAGGGACTGACCTATATCGAGGCAATGGCCTCCGGCCTGCCGCTCCTGTGCCGTAAGGACGATTGTCTCAGCGGTGTGCTTTTGCCGGAGGTCAACGGCTTTGCCTATACCACAGAAGCGGAATTTCTCGCCGGACTGTCTGCGCTTTCCGACGCGCAGACGCGGCGGGACATGGGCGCTGCGGCGCAGAGCGCAGCATACGCTCGGTTCTCCGCCGAAAGCTTTACACGGAAGGTTTTGCAGGTCTATCAGGACTGCCTGCCGCGAAGCAAGGAGGCATCCGCTGCGTGAACCGTTATCAGACTCTTGCCGCCAACACCGCCCTCATCAGCATCGGGACGTTCGGCTCCAAGCTGCTGGTATTCCTGATGGTACGGTTCTATACCGGCTATCTCACCCCTGCGGAATACGGCACCGCCGATCTCATCACGCAGACGGCCAATCTGCTCATTCCGATTGCTTCGCTCGACGTTGCGGAGGGGGTGTTCCGCTTTGCCGCCGACCGGCGCGAGCAGCGGGCAGAGGTCTTCACCATAGGTGTTTACACTATGCTGTTCGCTGCGGCGGCATTGCTTGCAGCACTGCCGCTGCTGCGCGTGCTCATAGGAGAGCGGCAGCTCGGCACGCTGCTCGCCGTGTTCATCATTGCCGCCTGCGCCCACGCGCTGTGCGCACAGTTTATCCGCGCCGAGGGGCACACGGCGCTCTATGCCCTGCAAGGGCTTCTTAACACTGCGCTCTATCTCGCGCTGAACGTGCTGTTCCTCGCGGTGTTCCGCTGGGGTGTGATGGGATATCTGCTCTCTACAGTTGTGGCAGACTGCATGAGCACGCTGTTTCTCGTCTGCAAGGAGAGGCTCTGGCGCAGATTCCGTGTTTCTCCGAACCTGACACTGTGGCGGCAGATTTACTCCTACTGCGTTCCTCTCATTCCGGCGGCAATCTTCTGGTGGGTGATGGGCGTGTCGGACCGGTATATGGTAAAGTGGTTTTTAGGCAGCGATGCCAACGGCATCTACGCCGTGGCATATAAGATCCCCACGATCCTCACCATTCTTGCAACTGTGTTCATGGACGCATGGCAGCTTTCCGCCATTGCAGAGAGCGGTGACCAGAAGACGCATCTGCGCTTTTACGGCCGCGTGTGGGATGCCTTTGCCTCCGCAGTATTGCTGGGAGCGGGCAGCATCATCGCCTTCTCCCCGCTGCTCATCCGGCTGCTGGCGGATGAGCCGTACTACGAGGCGTGGCAGTATATCCCCCTGCTGACGCTCTCCATGGCGGCAGCTGCCTTTTCAAACTTCATGGGAAGCGTGTATGTGGTAACCAAAAAGAGCAGCGTCTCTTTCTGGACGTCGCTCATCGGTGCGCTCATCAATATCGGCCTGAACCTGTGGCTGATCCCGAGGATCGGCATTCAGGGCGCAGCAGCGGCTACGTTTGCAAGCTGCCTTGCGGTCTTTCTCGTTCGCACGGTCAGCACAAGGCGTTTGCTGCCCTTTTCCCTCTCCAGCAGGAAGCTGGTATTGGGCATTTCCGCGCTGCTGGTGCAGACAGCGTTTATTCTACTTCGCTGGCCGGGCTGGATCGCCGCGCAAGCGCTCTCTTTGACCTTTCTATTCCTGCTGGGACTTCCGGCTATTTTGTCCACCGCACAGGTGGTCCTTCACAGAAAGTAGGTATCACAATGATTTTAACGGCATTTCACGGTTTCTGCATGGCGCTGGCCGACAGTGTCCCTGGCGTTTCCGGCGGAACAATTGCCTTTATTCTCGGTTTTTACGATCGATTTTTGGATTCTCTCCATGCATTGTTTGGCAAAGACCGTACCGCACGAAAAGACGCGCTGTGCTATTTGGCAAAGCTCGGCACAGGCTGGAGCATCGGCATGATTGCCTGCGTGTTGGTCCTTTCCGGCCTGATTGAAAAGAACATCTATTTTATGAGTTCTCTTTTTCTGGGACTGACCCTTGCCTCACTGCCATTTATTATCTTGGCAGAGCGTCCGGCACTGAAAAACCTTCGTGCTACTCCCTTTGCGTTGTTGGGAGCGGCAGTCGTGGTAGGGCTTACCCTACTGCGAAGCGGTACCTCTGCGCTGGGAAGCGTCCATTTTTCCTCACTCTTGCCACTTTCGCTTCTTTATATTTTCCTTTCCGGCACGGTAGCGATCACCGCTATGGTGCTGCCTGGAATTTCCGGCTCCTCCATTCTGCTGATTGCGGGCGTCTACTTGCCCACAGTGCAGGCGATCAAGGCGTTTCTTAGTCTGGATTTCTCTGTGGTTCCGGGACTGTGTGCGCTGGGCTTCGGCGTGATTGCAGGTGTGGGACTTTCCGTCCACGGCATCCGCACGGCACTGCGGAAGTACCGCAGTCAGATGGTCTGGCTGATTCTTGGACTGATGCTGGGTTCTACTTACGCCATTGCCAACGGCCCTGCAAGTCTGAGCAGTCCGCTCCCGCCGCTGGATATAACCTCTTTCCATGTTCCTGCCTTTCTGCTGGGCGTCGCCATCCTGCTGGGACTGGAATTTTCAAAGAAGTTTATGCAGCAGAATGAGAAGCCGTCGCCTGCTGCACAGAAGGGAGAAAGCCTGTCATGAGCCTTGATCGGAGCATTTTACACTGGATTCAGAACATGTTGGTCTGTCCGGCGCTGAACTTCCTGATGCCGAAGATCACGCTGCTGGGAAACGGCGGCATGATCTGGCTACTGGCCTCCGGCGTGCTGATCTGCACGAAAAAATATCGGAGACAGGGCATCCTCCTGCTATGCGGTCTGGCTGCCGGCGTATTGGTGGGAAATGTTTTTCTGAAGAATTTTGTCGCCCGCCCGCGCCCCTGCTGGCTGGACAGCAGCGTCCGGCTTCTGATCGCCAATCCCACGGATTATTCATTTCCCTCGGGACACACGCTGTCCTCCGTCATCGGCGCGACGATCTTGACGAAGACCGACCGCCGTTTCGGTTATGCAGCCATCCCGTTGGCAGCGCTGATTGCCTTTTCCCGGCTGTATCTCTATGTTCATTTTCCCAGCGATGTGCTGGCGGCGGCCGTGCTGGGCGTTTTGATCGGCAAAGTGAGCGATAGGGTGGGAATGCATCTCATAAATTGGATGGAACAGGTATGGAAGGAAAGAACGGTGCATTAGACGCACCAGCTTGCATTTTGGGGCGTATTGAGCCTTGATCCCATGTTCAAATATTAGAAAGCTAAAAGAAGAACTGCCTGTCTCCATGAGAAACAGGCAGTTCTTTGCAACATTGAGGTTGCGTTATGCACCCGAACCTGTCAGCCAACAGTAAAAAGTTCAAATTACTACCTTATCACTGTTAAGCCAACGGCTTGCGGGACTTTTGTGCGCTGCTCCCAGCGGTGCTTGACAGGGCAGGGGGAGGGGGCTGCGAGGCTCTGCGAAAAAATTGGGAATTTTGAAAAATTCCTCTTGCTTTTTGTTTTGAACTGTGCTATTATAATCAAGCTGTCGATGAGACACGCGCCGTTAGCTCAGCTGGATAGAGCGTCTGGCTACGGACCAGAAGGCCGGGGGTTCGAATCCCTCACGGCGTGCCACCCCGGAACCGTTGTTCTGCAACGGCTTCGGGGTTTTGCTTTACCCGAAAAAGCAAGGAAAATCTTCCAGAGTTCTAACACATTTCTAACGTGTTAGACATTGGGTCAGCTTGTCCGCCAGACCTTGCTTGCGGGCGCTATCCAGATGCCCGTAAATATTGGCAGTGGTCTGAATGTCGCTGTGCCCCATCCATTCCTGAACATCTTTCAGGCTGCATCCTTGATTCAACAGGAGACTTGCACAACTATGCCGCAGTTCGTGAAAACGAATATGCGGCAAGTTGTTCTTCTTGAGGATTTTCAGAAAATGGTGCGTCACATAGTCCGGCTCAAATGGTGTGCCGTCAGGCCATTTGAAGATGTAATTACTTTCCTGATAGGCACGGCCAAACTGTCGACGATTTTCTTCCTCCTCTGCTTTGGCGGTGAGGAAGATGCTGCGGGCTTCGGCGGTCAGTGGGAAGCTGCGTCGGCTGCTCTGCGTTTTGGTCTTATCCTTCTCAATGCGCGTCATCATCTTGCAGACGGTGTGCCGAATCAACAGACAGTTGTTGTCAAAGTCCACACTATCCCATTTCAAGCCCAGAACCTCACTGCGGCGCAGACCGTACAAGGCGGTTATCTTGACCAGCGGGAGCATGGGATCATCCTTCATCACATCAAATAGCCTTTGCAGATGTTCAGCGCTGTAAAAGGCGGCTTCATAGCGGTCATGACGGGGAAGCTCCACATAGTCACAGGGATTATTGGCTATCAGACCATCCTTTACCGCTTCTGACAGCGACTGGCGGATGATGTTACGATGATGGCGCAAAGTCTTTGCAGACAGACCTCCTTTGCCATCCAAACGGCCACTATTGGCCTTTTCATCGAAGTAGCTTTGCAGGACTTTTACGGTACAACCGCGCAGCGTCAGACCGCTGGCATCGAAGTAGGGAAGTATGTGCTTTTCTGCTGTATGCAGATAGCCCAAATAGGTAACCTCATCCACACGGCGCTGCACACAGGTTAGCCAGTGGCGGATACAATCAGACAGCCGCATATCGGAAACGGGGAGTGACGCTTTCTGCATTTCCTCCGCCAACTTTTCACGAAGAAGTTGTTCGGCTCTACGCTTGTTGCCCTTCACCGTCAGGCCAGTGGCAATCCAACGCTGTTTACGCTTACCGCTCACCATGTCATTCAGAACAATATAGAATTTTCCATTTTTAGTTTGCAGACTTCCGGTCATGATTTTCTCCTTTCATTCGGTAGTCTGCTGTTATCGTTTTGCCCAACCATATAGCGGGCGGAGTTAAGATACATTATCACGCTTGATTTGGGTATGCGGATAGCCCGGCCAATTCGCTTTGCGCCAATCTCGTGCCGGTTAACCAACTCATAGGCGGCATTAAGGCCAATATTCAGCGCTTCTGCCAGTTGCTTTACGGTCAGTACATCGGGATAGTTGTTCAGCATCACTGCACACCTCCCTTAAAACGGCTCGTTGCCATTGTTGGGGAGCATTTCCCAGATGCCGTCATTGATACGGCGAAGGAACGCTGCGTAGCTGGCTGGTTCCTCCAATTGCACGACGGGATACTGCTTCTCAAGGGGAATGTTGCTGACGATAAACACCCGCGTGTAACACGCCACACGGTCAGCGTAACGGCTGGGCAGCATGAGCGGGTATACATCGAGGTAGTTCAGCATATCAGCCAGCGGCAGGCTGGAACGGAACTCGTCAAACACAAGGACGGGTTCACTTTTGTAACCGTCGAACGGATGCTTGTAGTTGGTCACGCGATATACGTTTTCATCGCCGTATTCGTCCAAAATGCTGCGGGTCTTTCCGACACCGGTAGTACCGTGAATATAACGAACCTTCAAGTCAGTGCGGCGCAGACGACGGTACTTGTCCTCTAATAAGGCTTGTCGTGTCTGCTGTATGCGGGGAAGGTGATTCAGCGCAGAGGGATAAGCGCGAAGAATTTCTACATCGGATGCCCCATCTTCAATCATGGCGAGGATCGCTTCTGACTGCTTCACACGCCGATCGGATTCAGCAGGAAGTTCACCGGATTCCTCAAATGTATCAGGGAGGTTAGTATCTGCTTTATCCGTTTCGCGGTGCTTGCCCTCCTTGCGGATATAGTCACGGTTTTCGCGGTGTGTACCACGGGCATCCTCAATGTGTGCGCCATAGAAACGTTGCTGCATAGTTTGGAACAGTACAGCATTTCTGAATGCGGCATACAGATGGGTATGCAGTGTCCCTTGCTGGCCTACTTCATCGCACATACACCAGTACAGGCAGCCGGACAGCCCGGATAAAATGCTCCTGATGGTGTCATGTGTGAAGCCCTTGTCAATGGGATTATTGATGGTGATTTGATACTTGCGATATGCGGCGCTTCTGGCCATAGAAAAAACTCCTTTCGAACTCGGCGAACCATCTCCTTTCCAAAATAATTTATCATGTCTTACCTTCCCTGGCGTATGTTTTGCCAGCTGGCGACACTACTTCATCCAAATACAATACGATGATTCATTTATTGTGTACACAACTTACAGCGATGCACAGGGGGTAATACTTGCCCCTGTGCTGACGCCGCCGCGGGGCAAATGCCCACCGCGTGCGGCGTTATTTTTTCTTCGCCTCCCTGCTTTTGATAATCGCGTCACCAAGCTTTTCGCCCAGTGCTTCACCGACAAGAAAGCCAGTCAATGTCATACCGGCAGCAGCAGCCAGTTTCTTCAATGCAGCTTTTTCTTCCGGGGTCACGCGGATGCTAATGGACTCGGTACGCTCTTTTGGATTTACATTCATGTCATTGTCTCCTCGTTCATTCCATTATCACGTCGATACACCATGTAACGACATCATAACATGGCGTTATTACGTTGTCAAGCGTAAAATACAAGGCGGTAGGGTGAGGGGGTGGGCAAAGCGCGAAGCTACACACGCTCATTGCAGGCGCTCTGCGCGGCTATCGCCGTACTTGGCAACATGAGTGTCTACTTCGATGGAGGATGGTGCAGCAAGGCCGAGTTGCTCACGCGAGCCGCTTTGCGGCTTCGCCGCAAGTTGCTCTCGCGTATCTTCGAACTACAACCTGCACCGCAAGAAAAAACAGGATGCCCGCATAGGGCATCCTGTCAACGATAACAGCAGACGGTTTCTAACGTTTTTCTAACAAATTTTATTTTTTCTGGATTTGTTGCAGCTTCAGGGGTGGTGACTGATTCCGGCGATGAAACACCCGAAACCATTGTAAATACACGGTGTTCGAAGGAATTAGACGGGACAGGGCGGGATTGCTCGTGAGGAAATAACAGCGGCTACGGACCAGAAGGCCGGGGGTTCGAATCCCTCACGGCGTGCCAAAAGGACCTGAAACCGTAAGGTTTCGGGTCTTTTTGTTTGCATAAGTTGCTAATTTCGGATGCTGCTTTTTTCTGACCCAAACGCTGACCCCAACGGGAGCGGATAGCGGAAAGGTCTATACCGCACGGGAGAGGATGCTCCCCATGGTTTGCGCCGCCTTGAGCTGTGCGTCGGTGGTGACGTGGGCGTAGGTGTCCAGCGTGAAGCCTGCGGAGTAGTGACCGAGCATCGAGGACACGGTTTTTACATCCACGCCGTTTTGCAGCGCCATGGTGGCGAAGGTGTGGCGGAGGTCGTGAAAGCGTATCCGTGGCAGTCCTGCCCGTTTCAGCACTCTTTGCAGCATATGCAGGACGCTGTCCGGCGACATGGGGCCTCCGGTGGGCGATGGGAACACCCATTCGCTGCTTCCCACCTTGTTTTTCTGTGCCTTTAGAACGTCTATCGCGTCTGCCGACAACGGCAGTGTGCGGTAGGCATTTTTCGTTTTCAGTGGGGCCTCCACTACATTGCTGTTCTGCCGCGAGATGGCGCGTTGGATTTTCAGCACGCCACGGTCGAGATCAACGTCCGTCCACTTTAGGCCCAGCAGTTCGCCCGCCGCAATCCCGTGGCGAGGTCGAGGTAGTAGAGCTCGTACACGCCGCTGTCTTTGGCCTCCTGGAAGAAAGCACTGAGTTGGTCGGCGGTCAGGGTTTTCATCTCTTTGTGTTCCACCTTCGGCAAGGCACATCCCTGTGCCGGGTTGCGGGTTACCAACTTCTGCTCGATGGCGAGATTGTACGCCGAGCCGATCATCTGGTGGATATTTCGCACCGTCTTGGGTACCAGACCTTTCGGCTTTTTCTTGGCCTCGATGCGGTCTACTCGCCCGCCGTCCAGCAGGTGCTTGTAAAACCGCTGTAAGTCCAGAGAGGTCAAGTCTGCCAGCGGGATGCTGCCGATCTGCGGCTTGATGTGGTTTTTCAGAAAGCCTTGCGAGGTTTTGTAGGTCGATGGGCGCAGCTTGATTTTCGCATAGTTTTCCATCCAGACCTCCAGCCAACTCCCCACCGTGTAGGTTTTGGCCCGTCCGTAGTCGATGTCGACGTTTTCCTCAATGGCTTTTTTCAGTTTCTCCTTGACTTCCGCCTGCGTCTTGCCGAGAACATTTTTGATGATGGCCTTGCCGGTTTCCGGATCGTGACCGACTGTGTAGCGGCCCTCCCATTGTCCATCCTTGCGCTTTCGGATACTGCCTTCTCCGTTTGCTCGTCTTTTTGGCATAAAATCAGCCTCCTTTGTAACGGTACACAATACCGTAAAAGGCAGAGAAAAGCTATGGGAGGGGCGCACTATTATCAGAAAGTTATCAATTCCTCTCGCCGCTTTTCTTTGTTTAAGGCGTACCAATATTTGAGCTGATATGGAGAATTTCCATTGACTGTTCCTGCGCAAAATATGACGATTTCATATCAAAGCGCCGCCGCAAACCGTTGTGACACGGGGCTTTGCGGCGACTTTTCTCAAATTTAGCGTCAAACCGTTCTGGGAACCTCGAAAAAAGCGTCAATTTCCAAAACCCGCAAACCCTTGCGGCAGCTCGCACTGCGGGCTGCTGTGAATGGGCGTTGGCGCGGAAAAGCGCCAATGCCTTTCTCCTGCTTTCTTTTTCGTCCTCGAAAAAGGCTCAAAAAGCGCAGAAAACGCAGTCATACCAACGTTTCCAGCACATTGTCCACACGGCCTTCAACACCTCCGGCACAAACGGCCTACGTTCGCTTTCACTCCCAAAAGCGGGTACACACTCGCCTTTGCTTAAGAAAGCACACACAGCGGCTCACAGGGGAAAACAGGGGCGCTGTTCTCGCCGCTGCTTGGAGTATTTCGCTCCCCGCTACATTTGGGTAGACATTTGGGTAGACATCCCAACGTCCATTGCAAAACCGAGTGTATTCTGCTACAATATTCTGAAAAGTCGTTAGAATGGAGGCGATACATGATATGCCCCTTATCATTGTTCGCAATGACATCACGAAAATGAGCGTGGATGCCATCGTCAACGCGGCCAAGGAGTCCCTGCTGGGCGGTGGCGGCGTGGATGGCTGCATCCACCGTGCGGCGGGGCCGGAGCTGCTCCAAGAGTGCCGGACGCTGGGCGGCTGCCGGACCGGCGAGGCAAAGATCACAGGCGCGTACCGCCTGCCGTGCCGCTACATCATCCACACCGTGGGGCCTGTGTGGCGAGGCGGCGGGCATGGCGAGCGGGAGCAGCTGGCCTCCTGCTATCGCACCAGCCTTGCGCTGGCCAAGGAGCACGGCTGCGAAACGGTGGCGTTCCCGCTGATCTCCTCCGGCATCTTCGGCTACCCCAAGGATCAGGCGCTCCGCGTGGCGGTGGACACCATCGGTGAGTTCCTGCTGCACAACGACATGACGGTGTACATCGTCATTTTCGACCGCGCGGCGTACCAGATCGGCAATAAGCTTTTCGCGGACATCGCCGCCTACATCGACGACCACTATGTGGATGCCCACACCGACTCCCGCCGGGAGCGGATGCGCCGGATGGGCGTCGTCGAAAGCCGGATGCTGACCGCCTACGAGGACGTGCCCATGGCGACCTCCGGGCTGGACGAGGCGCTTGCGCATCTGGACGCCGGATTTTCGGAGACGCTGTTGAAGCTCATCGACCGCAGCGGCAAAAAGGATGTCGAGGTTTACAAGAAGGCCAACGTAGACCGCAAGCTGTTCTCGAAAATCCGCAACAACCCGGACTACAAGCCATCCAAGCCCACGGCGGTGGCCTTCGCCATCGCGCTGGAGCTGAGCCTGCCGGAGACCCGCGACCTCATCGCCCGGGCGGGCTACGCTCTCAGCCCCAGCAGCAAGTTTGACGTCATCATCGAGTATTTCATCATGCAGCGGGACTATGACATTTTCAAGATCAACGAGGCGCTGTTCGCGTTCGACCAGAGCCTGCTGGGGGCGTGAGGAAGAGAAATGAAAATTATACTCAGTCGAAAAGGATTTGATTCCGCAAACGGCGGCATTGTCAGCCCTATCTTTGAAGATGGCACGATGATTTCCTTTCCCATTCCCAGTGGGGATACCGATACCTATGATTCGCTCTACTACAATGGGATTCCATACTCCAAGATTTTACATGATTTGAGGTATAAGGGTGGGAACCACTGCCATGTCGACCCGGATTTGGATTTGAGTCGGCGTGCAAAGGAAATTGACGGCTGGTTTCCGGCGTTCGGTCAGCGGGATGCCGCGGCTTCTTACCTAAAGAATCTGGGTGTTGCGCCGGGAGATATTTTCCTGTTTTTTGGAAATTTCCACTTTGTTGAGTGCAAAAACGGGGAATACAAGTATTCGCGGGAGTGCGGTGATTTTTACCGTGAAAAAGATATTCAGGTGATTTGGGGCTACCTACAGGTGGGGGAAATCCTTTCTGCGCCCGAAAAGCAAAAAGAAGCGTGGTGGCACCCCCATTCAACCGATGAGCGGACAAGCGGCACAGCGAATGTTATATTCAAGGCATCTGAGAGACTTTCTCTGGATATCACCAAGCCCGGAGCGGGATTGCTGCCCTTTGACAAAAAGCGTGTGCTGACGCTGGAGGGCGCAACAAAAGCAACTTGGGCGATGAATGAAGTGTACGATACGCAGCACATATACGGAAAGAGAAAGAACGGCGCAAAGGATCCAATAAAGGGATTATACTACGCGGGCATTTGGCAGGAACTTGGACTGATGGAATCGGATGCCTGCACGGAGTGGGCAAGAAGTATACTTTTGTAATCAGGAGCGTAACACCATGACTTTTATCTGCTACCCCAAATGCACCACCTGCCA
>OLYN01000533.1_pt1 | contig 21654 bp, 18 predicted proteins | sample 1674231 | NCBI WGS metagenome assembly OLYN01 (sample SAMEA103958153, study PRJEB25191) | human gut metagenome
CAAGCGAAGCGACACCCTGGGTCAAAGCACGTTCGTTAGTGACGCCCTGTAAGGGAAGAAGCTTAAAAAATTTATTCAACATTGAATGCTTTTGCCCTTTGCTATGCATTATCGGCTGCGCCTCAGCAATTCAAACAAGTTTGATTGCATCGGTTTGCAACCAATAATGCACGCAGTCTTGACTAAAACTAAAACCGAAACATGAATTTTAATGATTTAAAATCTTAAGACGGGAAAACAGTTAGTGTTCAAATTAGGGAACACCAACTTTATAGACACCTTTGCAAGTGCCTATAATAATGAGTAAAAAAATAAAGGATTAGACCCCCATTGCAGTATCGCTCTGCACTATGCCGCCACTCGGATGAGGCAAAAAAATAAATATTCGGTCTAACAGCTAAGAGAATACCAGAGTTCACAGCCAGTACACTGTTAATACCTAATAGATGTAGTTTATATTTCCTTCTAAACTTCAAATGTTCATCTTGATTGGCAGTAAAACTACTAAAAGGTGTCAAGTCATATTCATGCTCAGGTACAGATATATTCAAGTACACTTTACAATGTTTACGATCATAAAAGCCCTTACCATCAAGAAATCTCCAAGTATCAACAAGTTGAACGTATGCCTTATTGGCATTCTCACAGATATTGACATACTTACAATATTTCAATTCGCAAAGCAGTAGCCATCCCTTTCCCACATCTTTAGGTCGACACATACATTCACAGTCATGTACCCCTTTTGGAAAAAATCCCTTGTTTCGCTCAAAATTAACAGCAAGAATATCAATCCCCTCTTTGTTCTGAAGATGAAAAGAAGCAATGTCATCAAAAGGTTCCTCTTGAATAGTCACTCCTTTTCTATCTTCTTTAGGAAGAGTCTTTGTTTTTTCCGTATAGTCTGCCACCCAAATATCCCCATGACATACCTTTACATCATTGAAAGTACTTTCAATTTTAGTCATAGAAGGTTGAATAATTTGAGAAGTCCGTCATAATAAGTTTCATCACACGGTCGAAATAGTTGCCACGAATAAGTCCGTCAGCATCCTGAAGAGTCATATTCTTTTTGTCAACCATCGACGAAAATTCTCCGTCATGTATTTCCCAAACAGCCACATCCTTAGGGTTCACCCAACTACTTTCATTCTCTCTCAACTCAGAAACATTTACAGGAATCTTAACCTTATACCCCAACATGCAATTATTGAGCGCATAGAGTATGTAAGGACTGTGTGTTGCTATAAACAAGTTATCATTATGTAAAGAAGTGTTCTTCAGCAACTCATACACCAATTCCACCTGAGTCAACGGGAATAGATTCTGCTCAGGCTCTTCCAAATATATGTCAGAGTGAGATGTTTGTGTATAAGCAGAAACAAGTTGTTTGAATTCCTCGAAATCCCCCTTCGAGGCAAACAAACGTTTTGTTAAGCCAAACTTTCCGATAAGCACATCTCCATTTTCTCCAGCTTGTTTTGCAGCACTCTTAAATTTGCTCTCATAAATATGTTTGGCAATCTCTTCGTTTTCTGTTTCCGTTTTTGAACTCAGCATTTCATTAGGGCTATACTGTTTGCGGAAAAGATAGTCTAAGTATACCCACATTGGTATAACAGACTGCAGACCACTCGAAGCATTAGTCAACTCCATCTTTTTGCCGTCATCCAACAATATATAATCATTGTCAGTCTGTTTGTCATAAAAGAAACCTACATTCAAATTCAAAACAGGCAGCACATCCCCATCACCACACAACTTATGGGCATAAGCCCAATCAGCTATGAAGCTCTTCAAGTTGGTAGAATCCATCTTAACATCAAACCAGTTAGGAATAGAAGAAACCAGATTCCTCTCAGCAGGAATATATGAAACACGTGGGCGTTTATAGTTAAACCTCTTTTGCGCATTTCCCCATCGCAAGCTGAAAGACTCTTGTGCAAAATCAATATTGAAACTCAAGAAATCACTCTTATATTCAATTCTACTATCTTCATGCAAAAAGTCACTCAACTTATGAAACACAAGCAAGTTTTCCTTCACATAATCAAAATCAGCAAAGCCATTCTTGCCCTGTTCCAACTGGATTCTTTTTTCCGCCCAAGCACAGAAGCACGCAATCTTCAGAATACAACTCTTACCAGCACTCTGAGGACCAATAATCACATTGATGCGTTTAAGCCTCAACGTTACATGCTTTATCGGACCAATATGATGAATAGTCAATGTCTTCATTTTCTTATCTTTTCTAAAACAATGCGTTATTGCAAAGTTACAGAATACCTTCCACACTTGCAAATATCTCCCCAAACATTTTCAAGACACTACAATGTGGCACAATGAATGTTCACCTATTGGTCATATTTATATTACAGACTACAAAGCGGACAGCCATTTTCATAGAACACGCATATTGTTTTTATAAGTACGATTTATTTATGGCAATTCATGGCTAAACCCATTTATGGCATTTCTGTCATTCATTCCCACTCACACCTATTCATAAAAGAATTCCCACCCTCAATAAGAAAGCAGGAACATTTGTTATTTATTCATTGAATCAAGGAACTCCACCACACAATCAAACAAATCAGCATCCAATTCCATATCATTCGAGAAAATGAGTCGAAACTTTACGTTCGTTTTAATCAAAGAATTATTCACAGAAAACAAATACTCATTCAAAGCCATAAGCTCATTAACAATCCATCCATGCTTCTGAGTCATCCAATGACATAACAATGCACATCGTTCCATATTACAAGGTTCCTTAGCTTCACCACTAATGTCAATATCAATATAATCCTCCATGAAAGAACACCGACACCCCTTACACTGAGTTTTTTTCTTTAAAGATGTAAGATACTTAACGTTCAAATATAACTTTACAATTATGCACTCAGTAATTGCACCCCCTGTGAGTCCAGCATTCTCATCCATAGAAGATGAATATTCTGCATCCAGTTCAAGCTTATCCGTAACAAGATGAGATATCCAATGAAATTTAGAAATGAGAGGCAAGTAATTCAAATTTTGTCGAAGCAAATGATAATTAACACGATCGTTTGCCACATCAAACAAATCAGCCAAACGAATTAAAATCATCAAATATTTTAAACTAACAACATCATTCTTAGCCCTTGATTTCAACCCATAAACATCAATAGTATTCCATCCATGACTTTCAGACACCTTTGCTACAAATGAAAGCAAAGTCGGCTCTAAATAATTGAGCAATGAATTAGACTTTTCCAAAACAAAGTCTGCACTATCAAACGGGTGCTTATTCCGAATATTATTTTCAAAGTAACCATAGACAACATTAAACACATCTACCAAGAATTTCCAAGACTCCTTTAAACGTGCGTTTCTACAGTCGCCTTTATCAAAAGTTTTAAACTTATCCACCTCATTTTGCATCCGAAGCATTTGCTCTGAAATCAAAGCAAACACTTCCGTATTCGAAGAATTAGCCAAATACATATTAGGATGAATAACCATACTTATGTCATGCAAATAACATGATAAGAACAGAATATAATAATCGATAGGCTTTAAAACAAAATAGTCAATCGTTTTAACAATATGCACCGACTGATTGATAAGCGTTACCGCATGTTCTTCATTATGAAGAGTATACGAGTTTAAAAATTTTGAACCATTATACCACAATCCTTTAGTAATACGATGCGTCTGCAACAAACCATCAATCCATTCAGGATTACGCACAGTATGTATAAACGTACCAATCACACTCAACAAAGCCATATCAATCCCCATCTTGTTAGACACATCCTTATCGTCTAATCTTCTAACAAAAGCCCTAAAATCATTCAAATCAAACAAACTATTTCGCAAACGAGCCAAAATTCGTAATTCCGTATAATGTAACTTTCTTGAGTTCGCCTTGATAAAGGAATAAGCATCAGAACACAAAACATGAATAGACTCTGAATAATACGCATTCAAAATTTTACGTTGACATTCAGATGAATTCTTCAGCACAAAGAGTCGGTAATCATTCTCATAAAAGCCATTATTTAATATCGCATCAAAATCACAATCAAGAAAATGAGTAAAAGCATCAAACTGCTTTTCTTGTTGAAAATTCTCTATGCATTTATAATTCTCCCTAAACCAACGTTTCAATGAGCAATAGGGGTCTGTAGAATAACGTTTAAGCACAATAGAATTCGTAACATCTTTCTGAAAATATAAATACTCTGACTGATTTTGTGCTTTTGTTCTTTCGCAAAGCTCCAATATAGTAAGTTCTAACGCCTTTACTTCACTAACCAATTCTTTTGAATCCTTTTCCGAAAAATTTTGTATCAATAGTCGATACTCTGACTGAAAAATCTCTTCATCATTCCTTTCGAACCATAAAACCAAATCGTCAGCATCTAGTTTTTTCACCATAAATCTTTCTCTAAAATCCTTAAGCATATCATTTACAGATACCTCCTTCGTTTTCATCTTCAACATCCTAACTCGATAAAGAAAGAATTTCTTAAATCGTTTCAGCAGTTTCAATCGAGAAGCATCCTTTTCTTTTAGTTCGTTCTCTCCTCTTTTTGCTTCTTTTGCCTTTAACTTTTCAATTTCTCTTTCCACGACCTTACTTATTGCCATACATTTCTTGTAAGAAATAGAATCATCTATATCCTCCAAGTTCCAATACAAATTAGAAGCCATAGATGTAGCTCTTGCCAAATTCTCAAAACCACCCAAATGATTATCCGCATTATCTATATGGCAAAACGAACTTTTCCCTTCTTCATGAAAACTAATCACATAGCTTAGTTGCAATTGAAAATCTATGTATTTCTGCGGTATAAAGTTCAACAAATTCTGCGAGACCACTCCTCTGCACTTACAGAAGTCCTCCAATTTCGAATTCAAAGAAATAATCTTTTTTTTGAAATCATCCTTTTTTAATTCAGACTGAATGTAAATAACAGAATCATCAACATAAAAGTAAGCATCACCTTTAAACAAACTATCCTCCATCAACAGTTTCTTCACCTCTATCATACAAAGGTTACCAAAGAAATAAGATTGAGGCAATCCTTGCGGTATACCACAATTCATATACTCCCCATCTTTCACCAAAGCTATGTTTTCATTGCCATAATAGTCACTCACCCAAGGTCCTACATTTTTTTGAGTCATTTTAAAGTATAACAATTTAGCAACAACCATTCTTAAAGTGTCTACATCCTTATTTCCTTCTTTACCTTGATAAGTAGGCATAAGTTTATCAACAATATAGGAATACAAGAAATGTGGAGATACAGAAGGAAAGAAATTCTTAATATCAAGACTCACTTCTGTTAAGAAACGATGATTCTCCTGATAAGAACGACAATGCTCTATAACATTCTGCGTATACTTCTTATATTGCGTCTGCCAACGTTTAAATAAGAATCTAACATCAGTACTGGGCAAGTTTCCATAAAAGTTGTGTGGAATAAGTTTTGAAAGATCTGAAAGATAACGTTTATCTTTATCATCATACATCAAGCAAGTCAACATGCTAACCATGCAAATCAGATCTATCAAGCGAGCCGTATGCAAAGGGCGAAATTTCAAACCACCTTCCTCATCATACCCTTTCAACTTAAAATATACAGATATTTCAAACAACTCATCATTAGAAGATAAAACCTCTGTCAATCTCTTAACGCACAAATGAATAACATCCTGAATCAATTCATGATTAAATTTATCACCCAATGCATAATACAATTCCAAGTCATTATTGGCAATAACTCTATCATCTAAACTCCGAACTTTTTCACTCGTATCAAGCAATCCCTTCTCAAATACATACGATTCCAAACAATAAATGGCACCATATATATTACACTCCGAAAGAATTCTTTCCCTTAAACTTATATTCATCTTATCAAATGTTTCCATCTTTATGTATTTTATTTTTCTTATCCCAACCAACAAGGTTATTCAAAAAAGAATCCATATCATCTTGTTTGCCAATTTCCAAATTCATTGCTATTAGTGTTGTTACCCCAACTTTAGCTGTTATAAGATAAGCCTTACCCATATGCAACAAACAATTCATTTTTTCCCACACAATGTTCATACGTGGAACACGACCATCCCCTAGATATGATAAAACAAACAAATCTGCAAAAACAAACTCATTTGCAACAAATTTAGTATGATACTCATTCAACGAATTAACCTTATCAATCATATCCAAAATAAACTTACAAGCACCATTCAGCATCTTTACAAATTCGTCCCATTGCTTTCGTAAATAGCTCCATGAATAATCAAACTTAGACTGAGAAGAAACAAAGAAAGAATAAACAAGCAGCAAGGAATCATCGTCAAGTTTATTCTTTATAACCCTGTAGCTTTCACTATCCTTATCCCTTTCAACCTCTTGTACCAAAAAAACAATATAATTGAACACCTTGAGGTAATATAGCACATCTCGCCCCACATTTCCTCCATTATCAAGTTCCATTTGATATTGATCTACAATGTCATTATAAAGCATCTCCACAGAATACTTCATTACCATTTGTTTATTATCATTTTTCTTCATAATAGAATTCATTTCACACAAAAAAGAAAAAGCAAACATTTTTTTTAGATATGTCCTCTATAATACTCACTATAATCCTTCACACCATTAGGCAGTCTTTCAGCCCTTAAAAAGGAATATCTATCAATAAAAAAACGTTGTAACTTAATAAAGGCACGTTCACCAGCCTCATCACTATCAGGAAACATACGCAAATCATAATCAAGCAATAACGACAAGTCCAACCGAGGAAGAATTGTAGCACTAGGTATTGCAACCGCTTTTTTCCCAGAAGATAGCAGAGCCAAACAATCCGTAATTCCCTCGCTGATATACAACACTTCCTTATATTTAAGAGAATTCAGAATTGGCAAATTATAAACATGTGTATTCTGAGAAGCAATGAATTGAAAACGTGGCGCCCTTTTATCAGTCCCCAAATAACGAGACTGCAAATCTATCAATTCATTCATCTGATTATAATAAGGAAACAATAAACACGGAGTAAAAAGACGAAAATACAAATTATTATTCCTAACACTTACAAATCCACTATCAACTAAAGTCTGATCATCAAAACTCTTCCTTAGTTTTTCCACCACAACACGTCCATCATCAATCGAGACAATATTCAAATCACTAATAACCTTTGAAGAGAGTTTCCTTTCATCAAACAAAAAATGGCGTGCTGTTTCAGTAAGCATACAATTTTCTATCAAGAACAGCGCAACATCTTTAGCAAAAGGTTTCTTCTCTTCATCGCGATGATATTTTTTTAGAGACGGGACACTTCTACTTTTATATTTAGGAATATAACCATCATCCAATTGAATATGATACGCATTACATAACCAAGAACAAGCCTCAATAAAACTACACTGATGAAACTCTTTTACCAAATCTATAGCATTACCTCCTTTATTACATACAAAACAAAACCACTTATCCCTATTACTCCCCCAAAAAGAAAGACTTGGATGATGATCTTTATGCATAAAGCACAAAGTCCGATGTTGCTCAACAACAAGATTTAGTTGCTTCGCAACATCTTCACACGAAATATGTCGCAAGCGTTCTAATATTTCTTCTGAAATAAAAGTCATAATGATAGAATTTAAAAATTGAGGACTATTGAATATCATAAACCAACCAATCTACTCCTATACCAAAAACTCTTAGTTGGTAATTAGGGTGTTTAAAATCCACTCCTTTTCTATAGATTTATAGACGAATAAAATCTATTCACGCGCCAGCCTAACCCCGAAAGAGGGTATTCATGGAAATTTAAAAATAAAAATTCAAGGCAATTGATGGCAATTCATGACAATTCCAAAGCGCGAAGCGCAAATATATTATGGAAATTTATGGCTCATTGATGGTCATTTTTGACTAAAGAAAAATCATTCATGACAAAAAATTATAGATCTTTGATGGATATTTATGACCAAAAATAGTTTGTCATACTTGATATTCACTAGTTTGTAATACTTAATCTTTTTCCTTCATAACCTTCTCCACCTCATCCAAAGGCACATTCAGCATACGCGACACATAGAGCGGTGTAATAACATCCATGCTACCCGACTGACGTTCCATACCAATCAGATACTCAATGTTCTTTTTCAAATCGCCAAGACTATTTGAGAATGGTGCAGAAGCAGCTGAACCCAAATCCTTGTATTCCGCCTCCTTTGCCTTAAAAGCATCAAACGTCTCACTACCATCCTCACCATATTTACCATCCTTAGCCTCGTATATAACCGAAGGTTCCAATACCTCTACAGTATGCCATGCACCTTGTGGCACAACACAACCATAATTACCAACGATAGGGTCAAGATGAATACGCTCTATCTCATTTCCGGTTTCATCACAAATAACCTCCACAATCTTACCGCACAAAAGCAAAACATTCTCCGTGCTTTGTGGATGTCTGTGAATAGGAACAACCGTTCCAGGCAACAAAGCATTCAGCATGCGTTGCGAATTATCATTAGCAGATGTGCGCAAGTCCAAATTCTGACGCAAGCGAGGATTAACAACAGCCTGCTCAAAGAGCTTACCTAAAAAGTCTTTATTAATTTCCATAATTGTAGTAAACGAACAAAACATGAACCCCATAAATTATACGAAAGACGTTCATATAACCTATGAAATTCATGTCTTGAAATTTGTAAATATTGAAGTCGTCTATACTTTTATGAAGTTCAAGATTTGCCTTTATTTTTGAAGCGATTTTTGGCATTGAAGAGGGAGTGTAGCGAGCTACACGACCGATGAAAGGTCAAAAAGCGGTCAAAAAGAAAGGTAAAGATTGAATCTTAGAAGAGATAAAAGTCTAAATATAATCTTCGTCAGAAAAGTTTAGACGACTTCATTATTTCTTTAGTGAATTAAGATATTCCTCATGCAAGTGATAGTATCTCTTCATGAACAATACATAAGCGATAGCCAGTACAGCAAATGCGCCAATCAAATACATCCAATGGCAAAGCGCTGTATTAGGACACAGATATACAAATCCCAATGATACAGCCAACTGCATAGCCATATATAAAAGCGTAACTTTTACATGCCCAATCTTCAGCTCGTTCGCCATAATCTGGTAAGCATGCTTTCTATGAGCCTCACCTAAATTCTCATGCAACATAATACGATGTATGATAGTCAAACAACCATCCACACCATACACCAATAAGAATATCAGCCATGTTATATCTTCAGTCTTAATAATCACATTACCTAACAGAAACAACATAATGAACGCAATACCTATAGACCCTACATCGCCAGCAAAGCACTTAGCCTTACCCTTCGGTCTGAAATTGAATAAACAAAACACGATTGCTGCAATAATCGTTGTAAAGATCAGCGATTGCGCCACAAACTTATCGTCAGCATTTAAGGTAGCTAATGGAAGTAAAACAGCCAATGAATATCCTACCGTAATACCATTTATTCCATCCATAAAGTTAATCACATTCGTAGCCCCTACATAAACAATCAGAGCCACCAACACAATCCACCACATCGACCAATGTAAAATCCCCAACTCATAAAAAGCCATAGCAGCTGCAGCAAACTGAGCCACCAACCTCACCGAGTCAGGTAAAGACCGGATATCATCCACAAAGCTAACCCCAGCCACAAGCGTCAGACCAGCCAAGAACCAAGGATATTCAAATCCAAAGAAAGCACTCCAAACCCAGGCACCAATCAAAAAGATAATACCACCTCCACGCAACACAATCGTAGAGTGTGACGAGCGTTCATTAGGCTTGTCAATAATGTTAAACCTATCCGCAATACGGAAATAAAAAAGTTCTGCCACAAGTAGCAGAACGAAAATAAGGATATAAGAAATCATAAAATAAAAGTTATTTTTATACACAGTAGAAAATACACATAGAAAAAGTACAGGTCTCTCTTGATAGATTCTTACTACAAGTCATTTCAGTACAAAATATTTATTGTGCTTTATCAAGGATAAGAGCTATTCCAATTTCGCTTAAAATCTTTTTCCATTATATCTTCAACTTCTTTACGTACAGTATCAAAATCAGTATTAGTCATTATGCAGCCTGTTGCATTTAAATCAACTATTAGGGTATCTTTAGGAATAGAGATATCTTCGTCATCAGCTAAAGAAACGATTAATTGTCCATTTTCAGGCATTGATTCAAACATATATGATAAAGAATCGTTTAAACCTATTTGCTGCAAACCTTGTTGTTTGGGTTCATCTACAACAACAGGCATGAGTATGGGACCTGAGTATTTTTTCATTAATTTTAAATATGAAAAGGTATGAGCAATTATGTTTACGGGCAAGGCAGATCCGGTTGCTTTTATTTTGCCTCCAAACCTAATTTTATTGGGATCGACTTGTACTTCCATTTTTCGCTTTGCTTCCACAACGTAATTCACAAATAAAGATTCAGCTTCTTCTTTTCTTCCATTACCTTCATATTCTTTTATCAATGATTTGAATTTGATTTTCTCATCATTAAGATTACTGATATCTTTCGACAAATTAAGTTGTTTTTCCGTTATAGTCTTCAGAATTTGCTCTTGTGACTTGGCTTCAATAAGGTCTTCTATACTGATATTGTCGTTGCTTGCTTTAATCATATCTTGCGCTGATACCATAGAAGCATTGATATCATTTTGTTTTTCAACCGCTGTCTTGATTTGGTTATTAATTTCGTCCAATTCCTTGCTGCTATGTATAAGCAAATCCTTGCAGGCATATGAATCTTTTACCAAATCATGTCGACTCTTTATATCATTTTTATACATTGCTCCACATGTAGGGCAAACTAAATTATCGTCAAGATTTAAAGCATAATAAAAGTCATTCTCTATTTCTTGGATGTTTTTCTTTAATTGTTTTATTCCCAATTCTATATATTCCTTTCTTGTATAAAGTTGTTGCATGTAACGCAAATGCTTTTTTTGTGTTTCTCTCAGTTGCCGTAGATATTCTAAATATGAATGAATTCGTTCTTTTAAACTTTTTAAATCCATACTTATATCAAGTGGCTTAAATTGCTTTTTTGCTTGCTTTGATAAAAGTTCATAACTATGTATTTCATCCTTATATTTCTTAAGTTGTTTTTCAATGCAAGCATAGTTTTTTTGCCACTTAAAGTAATCATCGTTAACAATACCTGTCAGATATGATCTTACTATAGAACGTTCGCAGATATTTTTAGTTTTAGAGAATGAAGACCATGCCTCTCCCCATCCTGTATCTTGATCGATATAAAAAGGCATATAGATAGTTTCAATCGGAAAATTCGGAGTCGTATTATCCAATGCATTGAGATTCACTCCCCAAAGTTTACACATATTAGTGCAAAGATCATAACTACCTATTTTCTCTTTAAAGCGTATTGTTTCATCCGGATTTATAACAATAATGTCTTTTCCTATTAGTAGTGATTTAAAAGGAACTTTATCTATTTCAAAAAAAAGCAACAATACTATAGCTAATTTATCCCATTTTTCTGGCAATTTTTTTATTTCTGCACCTAATGGTTGATAAAGAGATTTCAGGACACATGATTTGCCTATGTGGTTTTTTCCTTTTACAAGGACAAAATTAGCGTCAAGATTTATTATCCTTGCTTTTCTCTCTTGGTAGGAGAGCAGCATTATTTTTTGAAATCGAATATTTTTCATCTTTCTTTTTCCTTAGGTTTCTTATCAAACGTTTATATGATTCGCTGTCTGTCTTTTGTATACGCATACAATATCAATGCTTTAATATATAATTCGTCATGTTGCTTGTAGTTATTGTATGACTGCATAAGACTATTGTATATACTATTTGTATAATCCCAAAGACTTTCGCATTCTACAGATACATCAAACGAACTCATTATGTTATTTATTTCAGAGTGAAGATTTTGTAGTTCATCATCCTCATAATTCATAAGATCTTGGTATATGGAGTCAAGGTTTTTCTTTATTTTATCCTTTTCATAAAAATTCACGCCAACAGAAATCTCACTTATGATTTCTTTTCGTATTTCCGCAAATCCCTTTTGGATAGAAAGTTTTTTCAGATATTCTTTGAATTCCATGTGTGAAATGGTTTTGTTTTTTAATAATTCCTCTTTGTTAACCACTTCTATTTCACAATCATTCTTTTTTCTAAGCTGACCTATTAAGGTTGTATACACAGCATCAATGTCTGTAATGATGTTGAACTTTCGTTTAAGAAATTGCGCTAATTTACCAATCATTGTCTGTTCATATTCATTGACATTCATCTGGTTTTGAATAAAGACAAGTCTTTCGAAAGCACAATCATCTATATCATCAAGTTCCTTCTTTACTTTTTCTTTTATAGAATTCTGAGCATCTTGCTTTAATTGATCAAAACCAATCTCTTCATCAGAAGCACCATATATACTCTTTGCTAATCTTGAGTTAGTAACAAAATACAGTTTTCTGCTATCTTTAAACTGTCTGACATGGCTTATTAATTTGGCGATGATGCTCAGTCCAAAATCAGGATTTGAGGAACTTCCTGTTCTATTTTTATTTCCTCCGACCAAACTGCCCAAAGTCCACATATTAGAAATATTAGTCTTAATCTGATAGAAATCTATATATTTAGAACCAGAGTCTGAATTACATACAACAATATCATCATGATAATCAAGAATCATGATGTAGTCTTCATTGGCTTCCTCCATCTTCAGCAATAAATTCAAACCCCAATTTATTTGGTATTCAAATCTATTAGAAGACCTAGAACCTGCATTTTCTTTTGGCTTTGTCCTTGCAAGTTTATCTACGGTTGACATAATCTTTTAATTTTAAATATGCATAAGAATCTTACTTAATCCTTTATCGTCCCCCACCTTCTCAAATGACTCCATAGCAATGTTAAGAACATGGGGAGGAGCCATTCTTTGTAAACAAGGGGATGCTTCCAACGGTTATGCCACCAACGGCGGAACTTGAATGTGAGGATGGGGATTAAGCCAGATGCTGGTTTTTCCTCGGCAAACTCAGGATGTAGGATGTCCATAAGAATGCGCTCTTCCAAATCTTTGTCTCTTTCTATCGTGGGGAAACATGACTCAGAGAATCCTAAGTAATCCACACAAATGGCATTGATTTGATTGAAGAAGGTATAGATGCCTATTTCCTTTAAGAAATCAATCGTTGCATTCCAATTAACTTCATTATGATGAGCACGCATAAAGAATCCCCAATCAAGCACTTGACGCAAATTGAGATGTTCACCTGCGAAATGTTGACCCATATGGCGCATTAGGAATATGGCATTAAAGTCAGCCGAGGGCAAATAAATTTTGGCGCCTTGTACCTCAATCTCTCTGCTCTCCCTCTCTGCAAGCATTTTCAATTGCGTTTCAATCTTTGGAGCATCTCGATGAGCCTTAGTGTTGATAAAATCATAATGATTCTCTACAGGAACCCCATTAAAATTGAATATTGTATGATGTTCGTGTCCTTCATCAACTTTTATGCCATGTTCTTTAGTCACTAAGTCATCAGCCTCTTTCCATTTACCAAAGTTATAGATATCTAAATCGCCTACAGAACGATGGTTAGGCACAGGCCAATCCAATGACAAACCATATCCCTTAAGAACCATCATTCGTAGGTCCTTTGTGGCATATAGTTGCGCTAAATTAGCCATAGTTTTCTCGTGTTTGGCATACATTCGCTCAAATGCGACAATATTTCCCAACCACTGAATTCGTTTCATTTTGTCACCAACAGTTTCATTGACAAAAGGATTACAGCCAGGATTAGATTCTATATAATTTTGCAATCCATCAATGACAAGTGCAGTAACAGCTTGCGAATTAGATGACTTTATAATCTCAGCCCAATCCTTACCATTAAGTGCAAAAGAATCTTGGCAATGACCACTAACAGCACACCTTACTAATGATAAGAATAAATTATCAGATTGGTTCAATGACATAGAAATAAATCTAAAGATGAAATATAATGATTTTAAATTCTATAATTGTCAAGGACATCCAAGGGAGTCCATCCTAAATTCTTACGTGCCTTCTCATTACTAAAAGTAAGACTCTTTGTCATTTTCTCCAATTTATATGAATTGATTGGAGCTTTGTTTCCAAGTAAATCACCCACTTTAGCCATACACCAAGCCACCCAATATGGAATATTCATAGGCTTACCTTTGCCCAATTGTTTTGCAACAGAGATGGATAATTCACCAAAAGAAGGTTGACGAGTGTCGCAAACATTATAAGTACCACCTTTCTCTACAAGTGGAGGCAATATACGCGCAATGTCTTCTGCCATAAGAATACTTTTCACAACCTTTCCACCAGCAATATTCATGTAGAATCCCTTACGCACACCATTTACCATAGCGCCGAGATTTCCTGGAGCATCTTTGCCAGCCAATAAAGAAGGACGTAGAATACCTAATACAACGTTATTCTTTCTGCACCATTCTGTAAGAAAGTCTTCTGCCATGATTTTACTTTTTGCATAAGGCGTTTTTCCATTCAAAGGATGTTCTTCTGTAATCAAATCACCGAAATCGCAACCATAAACAGCAACAGTACTGATAAAAACAATAGCTTTAGGTACACCAACTTTTTCTAAAGCCTCACATAAATGCTTAGTACCAATGTAGTTCACATCAAAGAAAGCCTTTTTTTCTGCTTCTGTTTTAGGCACAACATGTGCTTTTCCACAAGCATGAAGTACTACATCGTATTTTTCTGGAAAGTCTGGAACATCCGTTACAAAGTTAGCTTTTATCATGTCATTGGGTGTAATACCACAAGTTGTTACTTCATATTTTTCTTTAAGTACAGGCATGGCATTCTTGCCAAGGAAACCTGTGCCACCAGTAAAAAGTAATTTTTCCATTTATATTGCTTTAATAAATTTGTTCAATATAGTTGTTTCTGAATATTCGTTGATAGCCAACTCTCGAGCACGTTCCCCCATTTTCATGAGTTCGTCTTTATCCCATTTCTCTGGCCATCCGCAATAGCCTATTTGCTTTTCTCGAACAAGTAAATCAATCTCGCTATCTTTTGGACCAAAGAATAATACAGGACGCCCAGAAGCCAATATATTGTATGTTTTTGAAGGTACTCCAAGTCCATACATACCATCTTGTAGTGTAACAAGGGCTATGTGGCATGCACTTAACACTTCATTCTGTTGACTACGTAAATACGGACCATGAAAAAATACTCTAGGATGATTCATTTTCTTTAATGTCTCCTCCATAGCTCCAGTGCCATAAATATGAAAATCCACACTTTCTGGTAACTGTTCAATAACCTTGTTTAATCCTTGTACTCGTCCGATGTTTCCTGCATATTCCAATACAATTTTTTCTTGTGGCATGGGTTGAGGCTTAATGCCATTTATATCAGCCCAATTTTCAATGATGGTTATCTTAGGTATATTCACAGAACAGTTCAATACCTTCTTTTCTAAAACATCTTTCATGTCTCTTCCAAGAACTATTAACTGGTCGGCGCGAGAGTAAGCCTTATCAAATATATGCTTAATCATACCATATAAGGGCAATTTTAAACCAGCAGGCTTCGTGTTTTCAGGAAATACATCATGTACCAAAATATTCAATTCAAAACCAACTTTTTTCTTTAGTCTACTCATCAACACAACTAATGGAGCAGGATTTGTTACCATAAGCACTTTGTCTTCCTTACGTATATGTTGCTTCACAAGTGAATTTATACGCTTGCTCATTATTAGGAAAGAGAGAGCCTTTCCTTTTGTTGTGTTTTTATCTAAATCAGCACCATTAGCCCTGAATACTTCTATTGATTTATCTAGACAGAAATGGTTGTTCTTATCCAACTTTTTTCTCTTATCATATATTTCAGGCCCACATATCACTTTTACTTGATACTTCTTAGACATTGCATTGGCTATTTCACCTAGAATATACGAAGTTGAAGTTTCATCAGGGGGAAACAATTCTGTCACAATCCAAAGTGTATTTTTTAATTGTGTTTTCTTATCCATATTTTTACAATTCTTTTATTTGAATGCGTTTGTATTTCACTTTATAATGCTAAAGCAAACTTTCATACAACTCGACATACTTTTCAAAGCACTTATCCTTGTCAAAGCACTCTTCTGTACGTTTTCTGCAATCTGCAGAAGACAATGAATATTCTTTCATATTATGTATAGCTGCAACCAAACCATCCACATCACCTTGTTCAACAACCACACCTGTCTTTTCATCTATAGCTTCAGGTGAACCTCCTGTTCTATAGGTAATAACAGGTGTGCCACAAGCAAGGGCTTCTATGTTAGTTGTTGGAAAATTATCACTATAAGTGGGATTTAAAAACACATTTGCATCAGAATATAGTTGTACTAATTCCTCAACGTTTTGTGTTCGTTGAATGCCTTTTATTCCTTTGGGTAAAGAATGTATTTGTTTCGGTGTTAATCCGACAAGTGTTATTTCATAATCTTCTGAAAGTTTCGAACGTAACTCTACAAAGTCTGCAAGCCCTTTACGAGCATCCCATATTGCTGCAACTCCAAGAATCTTGAATTTGGACAATTTATGATTATTGGTTCTATCCACAGGTCTAAATTTTGTCAAGTCCACTCCATTATGTATGGTTACAATAGGACGAGATTGTTGCACAGATTGCTCAAGTAAACCATGTAACCAATCTGAAACGGGAACAAATGTAAGATTTTTGATATTCCATAAAAGTGCCTTTTTAGTTTCAAATTGATATGCTGCTTTATTACCGAATAAAGCTCTCTTCTCTTTACAGTTCAGACATCCCGACTTCCATTGTTCACAACCAGACATATCAAAATACATACACCCACCAGTAAATGCCCAACAATCGTGTTGAGTCCAAACTATAGGGGTATCTATCATTGCAAGATAACGGAATAGCAAAGGATAATTTAGGTAGTGATCGTGAATATTATGCAAATGAATGATGTCTGGCTTGATATTATCTATTGCTTGTATCAAACGTTTTGTGGCTCTACGTGATGCCAACCCTTCACGATCAAACAGGCGATGTTCGGCATAATGTTCGTATGTTTCTATCTTTGAACCAATGCGTATTTCATTACTTACTCCTGGCTTTGCCATACGTCCATAGGCTATATAGCTTTCATAACCATGTGAAATGGCCACTTTAGCAATGTCCTCACATATTTTACCAGTAGATAGAATATTACTACAGATGTTTATTTGAAATAGTTTGGTCATCTAGATGCATTTTTAATTTTTAAATAACATTTAGTGATTGCATATAATATAATTATAAAAATAAATGCACGGGGTAGTTGAAATAAATTATAGCTATACCATCTTGGCAATAGGCAAATAAAAACAAGGAAAAAAGCATATTTCATTGATTGATAATTACATTGTCTTTCTATTTTTAAAAATACATTTAATAGAAAAGAAAATATAACTCCAAGAATAATAGTTCCAACATGTCCAAACCAAAAATACAAATTAACAGGTGCTAAATATCCATAGCTATGAGCATAATAATTATATGTATATCCAGACAATGTGTATTTTGCAAACTCTCCTCCATAAATTATATATTTAATATTTTCCCAAAAAACATCTGTTTTTATAAAAGAAGGAAGTCGCATACTTAATTCTACTGATGCTACACTAGGAAAATAAGCATATGTAAATGTATCTTGAACAAATTTATCCTTAAAAAGTCCATTTATAACATCGAAAAACGATATTGTCCCATCTAGAATTTGAACAATGTTACCTCTGAGTGAACCCATTACCTTTATAATGGGAATTGCTATTAAGGAGAAAATAAGTGTCTTTTTTACGGATAAGGCTTTGCACCATACAATCAAGAAAATAAATATTCCAGGAAAAGCATCAACTCGATTACCACCTATTAAAGAGATTAAGGTCGTCACGCCAATTAAAAAACCCCAACAATACATACTCTTTTTACTTTTAGTTGAATACATACCGCCAATAATTGCAAATAGGAATCGATATTCGCTTAGGGCATTAAAATCCATTCTTTCTCCAACAGTAAATTTAGTTTGAGTAAAAAATATTATGGCATAAGTAATAAAACAAACGGTTTCAATCGTTCTGTTGGGTTTTGTATATACAACAGAATTTATGCTTCCCATTTTATTGTCTTTATAATAGTTATGCAATATCGTTGTAGTCATAAAACAACTAAAAATAAGCATAGAGACTAATGATATCCCATAAGCAGCATCGTTGGTTATTTGATAGTACAGAATGTCTGGTCTTATGTTTTGATATAGATATATTCCTACTGCTATGCTATAGTTTGATATAAATATAAATAATGAAAATAAAAACGTTGACATTCTTTTGGTGGAATAACACAACATTATTACCGAATTCATTATCAATATTATTGATAACATAACTTGCGAAAAATGAGAATAATTGTGCCATGCAGCCAATAAGATTACAATAACATTTACGCAGATTAGAATTGAACTATTTCTTATTGTTAAACTCTTCATTCCTTAGTCTTTAGAATTTTATCAAGTTGTATTTGGAGATTAAGTAAATTACAAATTTCTTGCTTTCCGATAACAATTAAAATCTCCCCCCTTCAATGAACAAACTACAATATCCTTGAATCTTGTATTATGCTTGCGCACCATCCTTGCAGGATTACCCACATAGATTCCATCTTGCTCACAATTTTTTGTAATAACAGAAAAAGCTCCACACACGCAACCTTCTTCTATATTCGTCACCTGTGGCAGGATTTTCGCTCCTGTGGCAATCCAAGAGTAAGAACAGATATGTAAGTCTGAAAAATATCGAGTAGAAAATTCTGTATTCTCATCGATATGGTGGGAAACACGAATAATTTGTACTTCTTTGTTGATAATTACATGGTCATGTATAATAATTTTACCCCCCCCCGAAACGCAAATCAAGATTTGCTGTTTCAATGGAACAATCTTCACCGATAACCAAATTTTTATTTGCTCTACGCGCAAGTTTCCAAGTTATAAGGGAATCTTTACCAATGGTAGCTCCATTGTGTCTTGCCATCCATCTAAAGACAGCGTATTTGATATTCAAAAGGAATCTCATAGTCAGACCGATATAATATCGTGACATACTACGTGAGTTTACTTTACTTCTATAAATCTCTGGTATAATCATACAGATATCTTTTTGTCGTAAATACAGCATGAACCGCATATTACGAATGTTATTAAATAATACATTATTTGCCCCCAAAAGTAAGTAGACACTGGATTGACACCTTGAGGCAGTAAAACATACATAGTTCCGATTTGACCGATACTTGATAATATTGATGCGATTAGCATTAACTGCTGGTGTTCTTTAATAAGCAAACTTGATTTCATTAAACCTGTTGTTATCATCATGGGGAAAGCTAACATAGCCACATAAAAAGCGTTAATGTCTGCTTTATATGATTCTCCATACAATCCCAATACAAACGAACCACATAATGCTAATCCAATAGTACCAACTATGCCAACAAACAAGCAACCAACGAACACTCTCTTCAAATTACTGAAATACTTTACTTGATTATTCTGTGCATTGAGTGTAGCTTGGAATGTAGTAAATGTACTAAAAAAATAGTTAGGAATAATTATAAGCAAATTGCGAATCTGAAGTATTGCCGACATACTACCTACTGCACCAATTGTATCATATTTTGCCATCAGTACCTGTGCCCACCAATTGATTGGCGCCTCAACAAAAGAGAGAACAAATACAGGCAATACCATAAGCCAAAGAATGCCTAATTGAGATTTCAGACTTGCCATTGTCAATTTTGACAAGGTTCTCTTTATTGGTAATTTTCTAAAACAAATCAGAGTACTAATCAACGCATAAACAAAATAATATGTCAATAACCCAAATACAGCTCCGTCTACACCATACCAACAAGCACCTACACAAACGAGAATCACAAACAAAATGGCTGTAAAAGTTTGCAATATGCCTATCAACTTGAACATTTTCATACCTCGGAAAACACCTTCAATCAAAGGTTGAAGCATGAACATAGGAAGAAGCAGACCAACTGCTCTAAAATAACCATTTAAAGAATTGATTCCAATAATAGAATTCAATGTCGATTCTGGCAGTACCAATAGTCCTATACCTATAAATGCGCATATAAAAAGTGAAAATAAGAATAATAAAACCAAGCGCGCCTTACTTTCATTTTTATACTGAGCCTCGGCTGTGAATTTAGTCACCAGTCCGACAAAGTTCAAGGCACTAATACAAAAGATGATATTAAGCGTATTGCGTATAAAACTAAAGCTGCCAAAATCCTCCTTACTCAACAAATGCGTAAACAGGAAGGTTGCCAACATCAATATTGCCTTTGAAGTACCACTACCTAATAAGGTTATACCAAATCCTTTAGCCAATGGGGAGCGCATCAAATTTTTCGATATGTCTCTTATTTGCATAGTCTGTTCGATAGAATTTGTTTATAGCAATCTACCATTTCCTCACCATACGAATTGTGATTACTCTTTATATAAGAGTCAATGCTAATCTTAAATGAATTATATTTATCAAGATTTGTCATTTCTTTAACAGCGTCATCCAAACTGCTTATATCATCCAAAGAGAAGCCCACACCCCAATTGTTTCTACTAACATCCTCTAAAATTCCTGTATTTTCAGAAACAATAACAGGTAGTCCAGCACCTATTTCTTCACCTACGGCAAGCGAATAAGCGTCAAAACGGCTTGGGTGGATGCCTACGTCCATATTGCAAAAAGCCTGTTTAAGTTCTTCTTTAGAAACAGGACCATGGAAATGAATATTTTCTATATCCATATAAGGTGTAAATACATCTTGTTGGGTTGATTTCATTTGGCCATATAAATGTAATTCAAACTCCTTATGCTTTGAGAAATATTCTAAAATAATATCCACCCCCTTCTCTAAATTAATGCCACCAACATAAACAAAATTCTTTACTTTACCAGTCTTCAACTTATAGCTATAAAGATTCGATATTGTTATACCATAAGGAACACGCAGGTATTTGTGGTTAGGGAAGGTCATCTTCATTGTGTCCTCAACAAATTTAGATGGTACAGCAATGTAGTCTGCTCCATTAAAATGCTCAATGATTTGTCGTGAATATTTTTCTAAATATACATTGTTGACAGTCATTCCATACTTTTTGTATATTGACTTCATGACAGTCATTACATAGATAGGATTAGGCATATACTGGTCAGCTATAGTTATGACTTCGGGATGTTCTTTTTTATATAATTCTATTTCCCGATGACAATATGACGGCCAGTAATGAATTATTTGGGGGCTATATTTAGATAATACATGTCGAGTACCCCTTTCAAAAAACTTCGACTCGTTTAGATTAACAAACTTATTGAAGTTATATTTCAAAATATGGCGTAATGTGAGCCACTTCAAAATTGAGACATGTTTATTTACATATGAAACCTTTTTGAATCCACAAAAGGCCCAAAACTTCTTTAATACTCTAAAGGTCAAGAAATGAAACTTCAAATCACTTCTTTC
>OLYN01000536.1_pt1 | contig 21606 bp, 19 predicted proteins | sample 1674231 | NCBI WGS metagenome assembly OLYN01 (sample SAMEA103958153, study PRJEB25191) | human gut metagenome
TTCTACCAGAGCCTGCAAGCTATGTCTTCTTTTATGCGGTTTTCAATTTGCGCAAGTTATTGTACCTTATCCTCCTTGAGATGGCGGCCTTTTATACGCGGGGAGGTTTGACACTTACGTTTCCAAAGCGTCAGTTGACAAGGGCACGCGCGCTTGCGGGCGCGGCTGGAACGCCGCCTGCGGCGTTATCGTCCTTGACTTGCGCCAGCAAGCCTGCGTCCTCTGCCTTGCAGGCAACGCCCCAGCTGTGCCGGCAAGTCCTTCGGAGTTTTTCGCGGAGGATAAACGGCGGCTGGCAAGGCAGACGAGGCAGGAGGGCTGACGCCCACCAACGAGGATAACGCAGCCAGGCGGCGTTTTGCCCCGCGAAAAACCGCGTGTGCCCTTGTCAACTGACGCAAGCCAAAAGGGAGACAAAAACGGAATTGTCCGATTTTGTCTCCCTTTGCGTGTATTTCACTTTTATGAATTAGGTGCTATGCTGGGAAAAACAAGAATGTTGTCATCTTCTGCATGGCGCTTTGATAATGTTCCGGGATCAAGGTTTAATAAATCCTCTACTAATTCAGGCGAAATGGAAAATTTATTACTGGAGAATATATTCATGATTTCTCCACTGCTCATATTTCCAGTGGTAAGTAAAAGGGTAATCGCTTGCTTAAACGCAACAGGATGCTTATACTCAACGGTGTCATCAAGTGGCTCTTTCTGCCGATAGCCATTCATACTCATCTGACGCATTAAATATGAATACTGGTTTGGAGAGAGATACCCCAATGAGTGTGCTCGCATAATCATAGCCATAATAGAGACATTCCATTTTTTCTTTAGCTGAATGTAATGGCTTAGCTTATTTGGATACACTGAAACATCCCGGCCAAACGCTCTCGCTGGAAGAAGGAACGCAGCAGCAAACGCATTTGCTTCATCTTCGCGCCGCCGATATTCGTCGCGGTCAATCTCATTCAGGTCGTCATATCGTTCGTGAAGAATAATATGACCTAGTTCATGCGCACAGTTGAATTGACGACGATAAAAGCTATGTTTATCAGTGCCAAGGATCACACAGTACGACGGCTGATTGTTTTCTTCTGAGTATTGATAAAAAGCATCGATTTCTCGACTATCGGTGGAAAATTCACCGACAATGATACCATTCCGCTCAAGAAGAGATACCATATTGGCAATAGGCTGATCACCAAGTTCCCAATGCTGCCGAACACGCATAGCGCATTCTTCGATTGATATTTGCGGCTCAGTGGGGATGTTAGGCAGATTAGGCTCGATAAAACGAACTTTTGTTGCCAGAATCGAATGAATTCTGGCAAGGTACTTTGCTTTGATTTGCTGCGAAACAAGATCTTTCTTTTTACTGGAATACAATGCGCGGAAATATGTGTTCCCAGTGATCGCTGCAGGATCATTTTCAAAGAAGAAGGTATAAGGAAAGTGCAAAACATCAGCAATCCGCTTTAATGTCATCGGATCGGGGAATGCCTTCCTGTTCTCAAATTGAGAAATGGCCTGCTTGTTAATTCCAACGGCAATAGCTAAGTCTTCCAGAGTCATTTTTTGAAAAAGACGTGCATCTTTTAACCGTTCTGGATTTATTTTGTTTCCATATATCATTGTACATTAGCTCTCTTGTAAAAAACTCTGAAGAATTACTTCAGGGAGACGAGCAATTCATCCTCGTCAATGTCGCTGGACTGAGGAGTAACAATCTGTTCAGCATCATACGGATCGCGAATAAGATTTGTCCAATTTTCTTCAAATGAAATTTCAAGAGTTGGAGTTAGCTGGACAGCGCGTACACTCAATAAACGGTCAGAGTGCGTATCAAATAAAATAAGTACATGTCCAGCTATATCCCCGACGTCCTTGCGAACGGCCTGCGTAAGTTGCTCTTGGGATGTGGCAATCCACTTTTCATCAGTAGGGAGGATACCAGGAAGTTGCAGTTCAAACTGCTCATACTGTGCTTTTGCGTTGTGGTTGAAAGCGGCAGCACCGCATAGATAATGCTTTTCCTTGTCACGGCGCTTTCGAACTTGAGCAAAAGTGCCCTCCGTCATGAAAGTAATCAAGATACGTGCTTTTCCGTAGAAAAGTACAGGGACTTTCCAAGAACCTCTCTGACAAAGACCGTTATCAACAATCCAGCCCAAATGGGAACATGTATCCTTAAGCTGCGCGATAATGAAATTCCAGCGGTATTGACCGAGACCGAGCCGTTCGGTAAGGCCGCAGTCCTGCATCATATCTGGAATTTTGTCTTCCAGCGGACTGCGCAGCGATTCGACAATAGCGTGACTAATCTCGGACAAGCCGAGACAAGTAGGTTCGGATGTAAGGTTCATGTGGACACCTCCAGTAACGTTTGATTCTATTTTTACATAAAGAATCGAAAAAGTCAAGCGCAGATACAAAGAAATTAAAATAAATCAAATGCACTACTGGACGATATGCGAGAAGTCTCAAAAGATTCTGGTACACCTAAATCCTTAAATGAGACTATATGTTCAGGGTGACTAAATAGTCAATCGCCTCATATACAGTTGAAAATGTCAAGCACTTTTGGCAAAGCCAGCGATTACGTTCATCTGTGTCCTCTATACAGGGAAGTCCGTCCTGCAGCAAGTTTGATACAGTTCTTTTGGCGTTTGTGACTGCCGTGGGATAGGCGCGGGCGATTTTAGCGGTTATAGCAGCGTTACCCTTTTTATAAAGCGGTTCCTTGGAGAGCAGCCGATTTATAACACGAGTTTTGTCGGCAACAGTCTGAATGGGCGGTGCATACATCTCATAATGCAGCATAAGCCAGTATTCGATACAGCCAGTTGTCATCAGCAAGCGGACTTTAATGCCTGGGTTCTTGCGCAAGGATCGTAAGCGGTTGATAATTTTCAGTCTGGATTCCCATGCACCAATGTCTTTGCTTTCTACATCAAAGAAGAACCAGACTTCGTCTGTGACCTCCGCGTAGTCCCGATATTTTGTATCCTTCTTGTATTTACTGTCTGCAACATCAAAAAGGCCGGTGGCTTTTGGGCGGTGGATCGATGCAACATCCTTGAATTCTTTTCTGAGAAAGTCGGTGTAAGCCTGTTCACTTTCGCCCTCACAAAAAACGACAATATACGGCTTTGCGGGCTTTGTTGAGCGGGACATCACTCCACCTCCTCGATTTCAATGTCTGGCGTAGCACCATATTTTCCAACCAGATAACCCTTACGAATATTTTCGGTCGTCCGTGTGGAAAATTCACTGATGCTATATAATTCGGAGGAACCATCTTTATCGCGCTTATCTGCAAAGTAAAGCTGATCTTTGCGGAGCAGTTCCAAATTCATCAACTCTGTATTGTGCGTTGTAAAGACAATCTGAGCGCCATGGGGGTTTGATGTGCTGCTCTGGAATTTCGCGATGATATAATTCATCAGCATAGGATGCAACTCGCGCTCCAGCTCATCTACAAGCAAAATACCACCAGTTTGCAAAGCAGACTCAATGGCTGGAGCCAAGGCCATCAGTTTCCTGGTTCCATCGGATTCGTCCGAGAGCTCCAGCAGATAGGAGGCGGTTTTCCCGTCACGGTTTTCACCCTGATGGCTTGCCTTTGCGCTAACAGCACCCATTTTCAGCCGCGCCTCTCCCGCAGCGGAGTTTTCCGACAAGGCGTGCATAAACTGCACCAACGCTGTTTTTATCCCTACTGGCAGATTTGAGGGGAGTGCTGTATCGTCTTTGAGTTCTTTACTGTCAAATTCAAATTGCATATCCTGGATTCCAAGATCAGCTGCCTTAGCATAATCAGAAATTGCCTTCAGCATATTTTTGTCCTCAGAGTACTCCAAGAGTTGCCTCGGAATGTCTGAATAGTCACGGGAAAAGAATATCTGATCGCGGAACCAACGCATAGCTGCAATGCAGGGGGCGTCGTTCATCGTACAAGCTACCGAGAAGAACAGCTGATTTTCAGCAACCATTTCCCCAATCATTTTACGTTTGGCAGGATCCTCCGTAAACGAAAACGCTTGTCCGATTCTGTTGAAAATCAGTGCGCGCTGTTTCTTCGGAGCATGATAGAGATATTCGGAAATGATTTTCTCTCGCGTAGCAGAAAAACCATACCAATATTTAATCCCATTGATGGTATATACAAAATCAAACGAAGTGGGTTCATCCTTTGAGTAGTCGTTCAATGCAAAGGGATTCACAGGAATCGTGGAGCTTTCATGCTGCGTCCGTTGGGCATTGCGGATAAATTGTACGGCCAACCAAAAAGCCCGGATCACATTGCTTTTGCCACCGCCATTTTTTCCGTAGATCGCAATAGCTGGGAGGAGCTTGGTTGTAGAAGACCACGGAATCAGACTCTTCTTGAAAGAACCCAGACCGGTTGCCTCCATAGACAGTACTGCTTCATCGCGGAAAGAACGATAATTCTTAAAGCGAAATTCTATCAGCATAAAATCACCTCTAGTAATAACTGATTGTAGTATACCACGCAAAAAAATGATATACAACCAAAAAAATCAAATTATTTAATTTTTTACGATTGATTTAGAAGAATGGGCCAGCAACTCTCCAAACGCTTTTGCAATCACAGCGAATTATACAGTGATTTTCTTGATAATTCATCTTGCTGGTGATAAAGTGGTAATGTGGAGGTGAACAGTATGGTCAATATTGTAGGAGAATATATGGCTTTGTCTGATGAGGTGGACGATGTCAAACTGTTGGCGTTGGCATCTGAACGCATGGTGAAGGCGGATCCTGCGATGTTTGTACCGGCGGAACATCTCTACGCAGAACTCGGTATCACTCAAGATGATTTGGATGCAGTTGATGAGGTAGACATTGAATGAGTTGGAAAATGGTATATCTGCTCAAAGACGCAGATAATTAAAAAATAGCATCTCACGCATAGGAATGCGAGGGATGCTGTTTCTATATATGTATGCCTACAAAGATTCGGTCGCAAAGTGTAAAATAGTATAAAAAGAGAGTTGCAAAATGCAGAAATATGCTATAATAAAATAAAGTTCTGTAAGGAGTGTAGTGACCATGAGAATTCCTGAGTTTCTAAATCGAGACGATTATCTTCAGAATCCAATTTTGCGGCGTTTTCTTAAAGATCACCGCATATCCTTTGTTGAGAACCGTGCAGACTATATTCGTGAAATCGAAGCATATTCAGAAAGAGATGAGCGTTCTGCTGCAGAAGTTCGTGACTGGTTACTCCATGTGATTAAAGAAGGAAGTAAAGAAATTTGCTATAAAAAAGTCCGCAGTATTAACGAATGGCATCGCGATCCTGTTCTGCTAGAAGCAAAAATTCAGGAGCTATATCCGGACTGCCCAAGGGAAACAATCCTTACATACACAAACACTGCTGAGTGTAAGCTGATAGATTATACGCTTATCACGAATGAAGAAAACATGATTACCAAGATTGAACTCACGTTTTCTAAATTGTTTTTGTATGGTGAGAGCGGGAAACTTGGCAATGCCACGGTATTTCCGGTTTTTATTGAGGTATATCTTGATAGTGGCTTTATTGTGAGCAGAGCAAAAGCAAAATCGACGTTATATGAGTATAGCGATATCAATGAATTTTTAACTAATGAGTATAGAGTGGATACAATGAGATACGCCATGTCTATTGTTGACCAAGTTTGTGCTTTGCTTGGATTTGAGACGGCAGTAGATCCGAGAGCGGCGAAGAGTGAAATCGAGCGAGCGCTCTATGGAATTTACAATAAGTACTCATTTACACCTGAGAATGTGGCGAATCAAGTTGGTACACAAGAAGTTACAATAAATGAATTTGTAAATCAGTTTTTTGAAAATCTACAACTAGATCCCAGAAATAAAGAAGCAGCAATTTTGGACGCAAGAATCCTTGTAGAGAAGTTCATCTCCATAAATGGTAATAATGAAAGAATATTTAAGGAAGATCGTCCTGCTTATTTAATAAAAGTGAGTACAGATGATGAACTAGATCAAACTAAGATTGATACGACATCTAATAAATTGATTCCGTTGCAATGTACGGAAGCATTCTTTGACGGGAAAAAGACAGTGGTAAAAAGCAGACAATGTAAACGATTGGATTTAATATTCAAGCGAAACAATGAAACATATTTTTCAAGCAACCCGTTAGTAGTTCAGCTTGGCACATATAAGGGGCATGGTTATATTAAAACTATGCAGTATGCGGAGGAGGCTGATATACAAAATGTTTTACGAGCAATTTTCGAAAATTACTGATTTACTGAACCCAGAATTTGTCGGGCGATTTGACTGTTGGCTTGCAACTTTGCCTAGTAATAACCAGAAAAACATAACGGCATCTTCTGTAGCCGCTCGCTTAGGAGCTTCCTATACTCAAGCCGAAGAAATTCTAAAATACGCTGAACGTCAAAAAATACTTGAAAAAGAATTTCTAGTTAAATGCCCTGATTGCGATTCTTTTTTGGACATTGTAAAGCCTAGTCAACTTAATGATGTAATAGCGCATCCTGCTTTTTGTGTAGAGTGTGAAGAGGAAAAGCATATTACTACAGATGACATCTATGTTGCGTACAATCTGATTATGAAACCTAACGCAACAGAGGCGGAGATTTCAAAAGCAATAGAAAGAAAATTAAATTGTGAAGGTAGTAATGCCGTAAATTTTACAACAGCTGATTCACTGTCAAATGATCTGGACTCATTATATGAGGCTTTCTATAATCCAAGTGAGTCAGCATATAGAAAGTTCGTCGAATTGCGGGACAAACTTGACTGGGATTATGGAAAAAATAAAACTGAAAAGGGAAAGGCTCTTGAAAAATTGATTTTGGGGATTTTTGGTGAAATCAAACATACGAAGGCTACGAATGACGTGAAAACGCAAACAAATCAGTTCGATTGCACGGTGCTATGTGGTGTAAAAACTGTGTTTCCCTCAATTCTAAATTTATTAACCCCATACTTTATTGTGGAATGTAAGAATGAAAAAAAGAAGCCCGACAATACTTATACAAATAAAATTGAAAGTATTTTAGACACCAATGCTGCACAGTTTGGAATAGTATTTGGAAGGAAAGACGCAACAAAGCCTTGCTTTACAATTTCAAGAGAGCACTACCTTACTAAGAAAAATGGTTCAAAACAGCAAATAATCATTACTTGTTGCGATAACGACCTAGAGTACATTATTGATAAGCAAGTAAACCTTTTGGAATATCTGGAGTTCAAAGTGTTTCAAATTACAACGAACAGTCCAAAGGCAACATATGAAATGTTTTGCACTGAACTTCGACAAAAACATGCAATGTAAGAATAATGACCCACTGCACAATGAGTACAGTGGGTCATTAGAATATTTGTCGTGACAGGGGGAAAAGAGATGCGCTTGCCGGAGAAGCTGATGGGGTATGTTGAATATGAAGGCGTGAACTATCCATTCAACTTTGACAAGGATTCTTTTATGATAACGCTATTTCCACCAAACATTGAACACCATAGGCATACGAACTCTTTAGCGGAATATTTGGTGGAGGCTTCAAGGTACGAGAAAAAGCACATGTGGGTTCAACAAAGAAAACTATTCGGGAGGACATCAGAAAATTATCATATTGTTTTCAATGTTGCGGATACAAAACGTAATTATAACGGCTTTTTCAGCTTTTCTGTTATTTGGTATTGCTGTTATGTTGGCGAGACTTCTTTAGAGAATATAGATGGAATGAAGATTGCGTCGCCAGAGGTGGACTACTTTTATTCGTCGCGCAACGCATTAGAACAATCAGCGGAGATAGATGAAAATACAGGAAATCTAAAAGAGCTGTCGGTAGCTGCAAAAAGGACAGAGATTGAATCCGGGGGTACATATAGTATTGCGCCAGATGTGGATGCGAGAATCGAGTTTATGTCATACGCCGTTATGCATTTTTCACAAGGAGAACCAGCAATTGACGCAAAGAGCGAAATGGTGACATCTTTTTCCCGTCCGATTGGAATTGATGCGCTGATTCCAGCGGTCATTTATGCAAAATGCTTTCTTAAATATATTACATATAGGACAAATGTTAAAATAGGCAATGTTGAGATTTTTAGCGTCAATAGCGCAAAGAAAAGGGAGCAATGCGGGTATCTTGTTTTTGAAGAAGATTATCAGGCAGAGATTAGTAAAAAGGCGTATGAGAGAGTTATCGATTTTACAATTTTAGAGGGTAAGGCTGCAGAAATATTTACGGCGATTAAAAATAGAGAATTTGACTTTCAATATATGTGCGAATCCATAGCTGCTACAGGAAATTACTCCTCAAGCAGAGCAATTATGATACTGGCGGAGTTTGAGAGGGAATACCTCAACATATTCGGGCAGGATTATAAGCGGTCACAGGAATATCAAATAACGAAAAGAAACCTGTTGGATACAATGCAGACCTTTATAGAGCAGCGACAAGGGCGGGCGCGAAAATATGCCAGACAGTTTTATCGTGCAATAGAATCACATGATGTCGGCTTTGGTGAAAAGCTGAAGACAGCGATGACCGAATATCAAACTATTATGGAGCCCTTTTTAAAAAGCAAGTACGATGGTGCATTAGATGCGACGATTGAGGAAGTCTGTGACCGTATGAATACTGTGCGAAATGGCATTGCACATAGCCGATTGGATCTGAACTTAGAGGCGGTTCATTTGAGTGACCTGAAGATTATCGAAGAACTGCTGTATGCAATGCGGCTTCAACATTTACGGGTTGATACAAAGTCAATTCAAATTGGAATTAAGAGACTATTTGGAGAACGAATCTCTATTGAGTAGATGGAGTAATCAGAAAGGCACAGGGTGGATAGACCATCTCTAATCCACCCTGTAAAGTACCTTACTGCAAAAACTCCCTCACGATCCCCGCACTATCCTGCGCCGTATATCCCCACAACACCGAACTGAGCACCTCAACGGCTTCTTTGCGCTTCCGGTAATACGTCCGGGGGCTGATGTCGCGGATGTGTGGGCGGAGCTGGTCGATGATCTCCTCGACGTTCTGAAGCTCCTGTGGGGAAAGGTAGGAGTAGTAGAGCAGCCAATAAAATTCTTCGCCGTTTTTGTGTTTGGCGCGCATGAGATCCACAGCGCTGTCTACAAGGCAGAGCATTTTATGGCTCTGCTCGATGCACTTCGCCTGATGCTCCAGCTCTGTGCCGGAGAGATCCGCGCCGGCCAGATAGACGGATTCCAGAAAATCCTCAATCGTCTTGCCATAGTCGATCCGGAACCGATTCCGAACCTGACGTACGGAAACCTCCAGACTCCAGACAACGTCGCGGTACTTCCGCAGCAGCGTCCAGGTATCGTGATAGTGCGGGTCTTCGGTCACGTCTGCCGCGGGCAGCTTATTCTTCGTCATTGTCGTTCGCTCCTTTCTGCCGGATCGTAAGTTCAAAATACCGCGTTTGCGTGCTGCCGCAGGAGAGCATCAGCCCCAGCCGAAGATCCTCCGTTTCGTGCTCCCATAAGACTCCGGCGCAATCGGATAAAGGATATAACCTATACTGGAACCGGGGGCAGGTCGTGCAGCAAATGCCCTGTGTTTTCAAGAGCTTCAGGACTTCGACGATCAGAATCTCCGTGTGCGATTTTGAAACGCTGATCGGGCAATCTGATGCGCAGTCCGGCTGCGCCATATCCTGTGCGCAATCCTGCACACGGATGCAGAGATTCAGCGCCATTGCGACTTCTTCTTTGTCCACCATGACATCGGAAATCTGGAACATGGTGGACAGATAGTTCTGCAAATAGATCGCCGTTCCGCTGCGGCCGGGGAATGAAAACGTCTTTATGTATTCCAGCCGAGCAAATTTGCCGAGGATACGTCCGGCGGTTGCCTTAGACACACCCCAGCGCTTGCCGAGCTCTGCATAGGAAACGAGCGGGCTGCCGGTGCCGTTTCGCAGATAAACCACAGGGCCAGCTTCAGAGCCGGCAACCTGATGGTCGTTGTAGATCGCGTTCAGCCAGAGATCGAGCAGAGCGTCCATTTCGGAGCATTTTCCAAGGCTGAGCAGCCGCGACGCTGCGCTCATGGGCAGGAAGAAGAATCCGGAATCCTTCTGGCACGGGCAGCTATAATCCAGCACAGTGTTATAGTGCGGCCAGTCGAGAATGCGGTACTGCACAAGCTGTCCGCGGCCGATCAGGTCATACTCGATGAAGTGATGGCGCTGGAGAGAATCAAGCTGCCGCAGAAGCTGACGATTCGTTCTCGCGCGGAACCACATCCGCAGCTCCCGCAGCGGGCAGATCCACTGGCCGGGATGCACGATGTAGCTGATACCGTCGTACCGTTGGTAGGACGTCCGGAAGTTTGCGTAGCAGCAAAGCACCACATAATGAAAAAGACCGGAGCACCCGTTTGTACGGATGTTCCGGTCTGTGATCAGACTCTGTATGAATTGCCGGTAGACGCGGCATTTGGGGTAGTCTACGATTTGCTTGATTTCAAGTTTGTATTCAGTCATGGCGTTCATCCTTTCTTGTTGGCGCTTTCCGCAGCAACGTGAAAGCGCGTACAGTTACAGTGTCCGTATGGGGTGGAATGGCGCAGCTGATAGCTGCTGATGTGGACAACCCTGCCGCAGTTTCGGCAAAGGCATCGCCAGTATACTTCGTTTGATTTTCGATTGCCTTTAGGCGCGCGGTCGAGCACCTTGAGATAGCCGAATTCCTGACCAGTCAAATCGTATTTCAAAGCTTGGCATTTACAGCCACAGGATGTCGTTTTGGAGCGGCGTAGACTTTCGGAGAGAACAGAAACTATGTTTCCGCAGCTACATTGGCATACCCAACGAGCTTTGCCGCTTTGTGCGGAACGGTCCTGATAAAGAACCCGAAGCGCTCCAAAGGTCATATCGGTCAGATCAATCAATTCAGGCGATTTCTGATGCCGCAGACAACCGCAGGACTTGACGCCGTTCTGCTTCGTAAGACTGGTGGAGGATTTGACGACGCTTTTCCCGCAGCGACATTCGCACAGCCACATCGGGCGACCGGGTTTCACATCCTCCACGCGCCTTATCACTTTCAGCAAGCCAAAGGTTCGCCCAGTCAGGTCATTTGCTTTGCTCATAGATACCTCCTGCGTGTGGATTTGAATGATTATTAGGTGGATTCAATTTGGAATTGACATGCGCGGATATTCGATTACGCCCAGAGAAGTTCGGAGATTTGCAGCAGTAAATTTGAGACTGCGGCAGGCAGTTGACACACTTTTGACACGAAACCGTTGAAACGCCTGCATTTATACGAAATCATACGCTACAAATGTGGTTTGAAAGTTTTCGAAACAGCGCAATATTGCACAATATGCAGAACATTTTAATGGTATAAGATAGCTCCGTTTTAATCCCGACGATGAAGCCTCTGGATCTTCCGAAGAAAGAAAATACGAAGGTCGAAGCCGCTCCCGCAGCGCCCGCCAAGGAAGAAGTCATCGACTTCTCCAAGGTCGAGATCGAGCCGCTGTTCAAGGACTTTGTCGACTTTGAGACGTTCTCCAAGTCCGACTTCCGCGCCGTGAAGGTCAAAGCCTGCGAAGCGGTCAAGAAGTCCAAAAAACTCCTGAAATTCGTGCTGGACGACGGCACCGGCACCGACAGAGTGATCCTTTCCGGTATTCACGAATACTACGAGCCGGAAGAGCTGGTCGGCAAAACGTGCGTCGCCATCACGAACCTGCCGCCCAGACCCATGATGGGCATCGACTCCTGCGGCATGCTGATCTCCGCCGTCCACCACGAGGAAGGCGCAGAAAAGCTCCACCTCCTCATGCTCGACCCCCACATCCCCGCAGGCGCAAAAATGTATTGAGAAACCCAAGCACCCCGGCACAGCAGTGCCGGGGTGCTTGTTCTTTCAGGGAGCCAAAAGCATACGAACGAGCGCCAGGCAGCGATCGCTGCCCGGCGCTGATCTGTTATTTTTCCAGCATCGCGTCCATCAGTGCCAGCAAAGAGCTCTGCTGGCCGGGGGTCAGGCGGCTCCATTTGTCCAGCAGCGCCCGTTGCGCGGGCGTCAGCGCGAGCCGGTCCTCGGCGTCGGCAAAAAACTGCGAGAGCGTCAGCCCGAAGGCCTCGCAGATCTTTTCCAGCGAGGAAAACGATGGCGTCATGCCCTTCTTGTACCAGGAGGAAATGGTCGACTGCGGCAGGCCGGAGCGCTCCGCGAGCTGATATTCCGTCCAGCCTCTGGCCTCGCGGTTTTTCCGGATCAGGCCGAGAATGTCTGTCACGCGATCACCACCTACGATTTTTCGTTTATTATACTTTGAAAAATCGTTGCATTTTAATCATTATTGTCGTAGTATATGCTACGACAATATTCGATTTTCTGGAGGCCGCTGAACCATGAACGAAGACCGCACCTACGAAGCCTGGCTGGACGAGACGAACCGGGTCGTATCCTTTCACGCGATCCCTGCCGCCCGCTATTTCCGCGCCGCCGGAGAAGAATTCTGGCCACTGATCCTGACCCTCGTCCTCTCCGGCTACCGGATCCAGTGAAGCAATCTTAGGAATAATTAAGAAATTTTGCCGGAAATTTGTGATATAGTGGAAGTACAAAACACGCCGGAAAAGGAGAGACCATGATGAAAAAGACGATGTTATACCTCCTGCTGCTCTTGTCCGTCCTTCTGCTCGCCGCCTGTCAGAAGCAGCCCCAGCCGGAGATCAAGCTGCCGGAGCCACAGGCAGCGGCCAGCCCGGCACAGCCGGAGCCGGAGACTGCAGAGCAGACCCTGACCCTCGGCCTCATCGACTTTGAAGCGGACAAGGAGCTGCTGCGCAGCCTGATCCAGAGCTATAATGCCTCCGGCGCGCCCGTCCGCATCGAGATCGTCAACTACGCCGACGGCGCCGAAAGCTATGCGGACGCCGTCACGCGCCGCACGACCGAGCTCATGGCCGGGAACGTCCCCGACCTGCTCGACTGCAGCGACCTGAGCGGCGCGCAGTACGCCGGGTACGCAAAGAACGGCATCCTGCTGCCGCTGGACGGGATGCCGGAGGAAGGGGTGCTGTCTGGCGTGCAGCAGCCCTGCGAGGTGGATGGGAAGCGCTATTCCATCGTCGGCGCGTTCACGCTCGACCCGCTGTTCGGCCCCGCGTCCAGGCTCGGCGCGTCGCTGCAGACCTCGGTCGAGGACGTGCTGCGCGGCGCGGTCCCGGACGTTCGCTTCGTCTGGGGCGGCAGGGATCTGCTCGGCGTCTATTGCCGCCACGCCGCGGAGCGCTTTCTGGACTACGATACCGGCACAGCCTCGTTTGAAAGCGAAGCATTTCTGGACCTTCTGACCGCCTGCGCCCGCATCCAGCCGTCGGAGCTGGGCCCGGACAGCATCATGCAGCAGCCCATGCGTTCCGTCTCCGTGTACCGCCAGATGCAGAACAGCTGGTACGAGCAGACCGGCGACGCGTTCCGCGTGCTTTCCCTCAGCGCGGACGGCGGCGTGACCTACCAGCCCGTGCTGCAGCTCGGTGTCTGCGCAGCCTCTTCTGTGCAGGAGGCCGCGGTGCAGGCCCTGCGGGCCATGCTCGCAGAGAGCTTCCAGAAGACCATCGCGGACGCTTTCCCGGTCAGCACGGCCATCCTGCAGGCACAGCTGCAGCAGGAGATCGACGCGCAGAAGACCTATCAGCAGACTGCCATCCGCGAAGAAGGCCGCGTCGATGTCGGCGAGGCCGGGACGCAGACCTTCCTGTTTGACGAAGCCGTCGCGGCGGACCTCATGCACGTACTGGAGCATGTGGACTGCCGCGCCTGCAGCAATCAGGAGATCCTGACCATCATCCTCGACGAGGCGGACGCCTTCTTTCAGGGCCGCAAGACCGCGCAGGAGGCCTCCCGCATCATGGACAGCCGCGCCGCCCTCTTCATCGCCGAAAACAGCTGAGCGGAGGGGGAGAAAGCGCGCGCGGGTGACGCTACATTTTCTGTTGACAAACGTTAGCACCTGTGCTATCCTCGAAATATAACATATGTTAACACACGGGAAGGAGCGGAACGCATGGAACATCTCAGACTGTCCGACGGGGAATGGAAGCTGATGAAAACACTCTGGCAGCGCCAGCCGCGCACGCTTGCGGAGCTGGTTGCAGCGCTGGACGCCGAGACCGGCTGGAGCCGGGCGACGATCTTCATGATGCTCAAGCGGCTCATCGCCAAAGGCGCGGTCACGATGGACGACAGCGGAAGATTTCAGCAATACAGCGCCGCGATCACGTATTCAGATGTTGAACCCGAGGAAACGGAAGCATTTTTGTCGAAGGTTTACGGAGGAAGCGTGGGCATGATGGTGTCGAACCTCGTCGACCGCGGCACACTGTCCGAGCAGGACATTCAGGAATTGAAAGCCATTCTGGACGCAGCAGAAAAGGAGCGCGCGCAATGAAAAAATGGATTCTCCTTTTGACGCTCTGTATCAGCCTCCTTTTATCGGGCTGCCAGAAAACGCCGGAGGCCCAGCCTGGAACGCAGCCGGCGGAAGCGCCGTGGGCAGACGAACAAGCGGACGCGCCGCTTTCCTATGAAGACTATTTCGCGGAGCTCCGCCCCTATGACCCGGCAGAGAACGACGTGCCGGACTGGATGAAGGACGGAAACTATGAAATTTTATCAGAGGACGGCGTCCTCTCCCTGTACCAGGCGGCAAACGAAACCCTGACCCGCTTGTTTGCTTACCCGGTGGAAGTGCCGCTCGGCTGGTCGGCTGGCCCGGCCTGTCTCTATGCGTTCGACGAGCAGACCATTTACCGGCTCGATTATGGCGGGGAAGCGGCAGAGCCGATTTACCGCGCGACGGATGGGGCGATTTTGCAGATGGCGGCTGCCGGGGACGCGCTCTTCTTTGCCGAACAGGGAGAGCTCAGCATCCGCCTCTGCCGATTGTACGCGCCCGAAGGGAAGCTGGACGTCTTCTATGACGAGGTCCGCCCGGATGCGGAGGACCTTCTGCTGTTCCCCGTTTCCAATCACGAGCTGTGCTGGACCATGGACGATCCGGACTTTCTGGAGCTTGCGGCAGAGCAGGAGCAGACCTACATCGAGACGCGGAACATCGATCCTGCGGACAAGAGCACCTACTGGGGCATGCTGGAGCTGGATTTTGGCGTCAACTCCGGCATCCGGTACTACTATAACGACCTGGAGCCGCTGCTCTGCTCGCAGGGCTTCCGTAAAATTTACGGCGAAGAGAGCGTCGCCGACTGGTGGAAAACCGAAGACAGCTTCCTGCGAGACGCGGAGCTGCGCGCGAAGTTTGTATCCGTGGAACAGGGACCCGCAGTGCAGGCGCCGGACCGCAGGGTCGTAAGCTTTTTGCGCGGCGCGGAAACGGCGCTTGCGCAGGAACGGGGCCTGACGTTCAACACGCCGGAAGATCTTTCCCCGGAGCAGCTGTTTCAGTTGTTTCTGGCGTGGACGAATGAAGATACACTGAAGGAATATCAGGACCCGGATGACGGTAACTTCTATTTCACAACCCCGGTCATCCGCCGGACGCTCGACTGCTATTTCAGCGGCTATTGCTTTGATATCACAGCCTGCAGGGCGTACGACAGGCAAACCGGCATGGTCGTCGTCCCGTCTGTTTCCGGGTCTGACGACGGCCGGACGGCGCGGCTCGTCGGAAAAGCGCAGGACGGAGACCTTGTGACCTACCTTATCGACTTTTACGCGGATGCGGCTGCCAAGGCAGAGCATCGTGCGTACGCGCGGAAGGAATACACGCTGCAATGCTATGACGGCGGCTTCTATCTCCTGCGCGCCTGCTCCGTGATGTGCCCTGACGGGGAGCATACGCTCGGCGGCATTTCCGTCTGGGACAGGTGGGACCTTCTTCCGCAGGCGGTGACCGAAGGCTTTGCGGAGCTTGGTGTGGTCGGCGTTTCGCGGGAGGACTATGATGTGGTCAAATACGGCCGTGACGGACTATATGTCCACGTGCTGCGCCTGCAGGCGGGCAAGGAGAACAGGGAGGGGCTGGACGGCTATGTCAGCTGCGTCTATACGACGAGCCCCGACTACCCCTCGCCGCGCGGTCTGCGCGTCGGCGACCCGGAGGCCAATGCAGCAGAAACAATGAATGCGCTCTGGGGCAGCTTTGAATACGAGCTGCAGGACGGCGCGATCTGCCGCATGGGGTTCTTCTCCTATTATGACGCGGGAGGCCCCGGCGAAGCGTTTACGGTACGCCCGGCAGACAGCCGGCCGGGGAATTGAGGGAAAGGAGCTGCCATGATACGAGAAACATTGACGCTCTCCGCGCTGATCGCAGCCGTCCTGCTGGTGCGGGCGGTGTTCAAAAACCGCGTGCCGAAGCGGATGATCTATGCGCTCTGGCTCGTGGTGCTTTTGAAGCTCTGCATGCCGGGGACGCTGTTCTCCCTGCCGGTCCTTCCGGCAGAGCAGACCGCCGCGCCGGTGCAGCGCGCGGAGTTCCCGGCGCAGACCGCGCCGGTCACCCAACCGCCCGCACAGGCGGTACAGCCGCAAACACCCGCGCAGCCAGTCACGCAGGAACCGGCAAACCCGGCGGCGAAGCCGCTGACGGCCACGCAGATCTTCCGGATCATCTGGTTCAGCGGCAGCGCGCTGCTCGGCCTCTGGATGCTTGGCTCGTGGCTGGTCTTTACGATCCGGCTGCGCAAAAGCCGGAAATTCCTCGGAAGACACGGAAAAACCAGTATTTACGTCTCAAGCCGCATCCCGTCGCCCTGCCTTGCAGGCCTCATCCCGGCCGTCTATCTGACGCGGAACGTGCTGCAGAACGACACGACCGCGCTGATCCTGCGCCACGAGCTGACGCACCTGCGGCATCTCGACCCGCTGTGGTCGTTCTGCCGGACGGCCGCTGTGGTCGCGTACTGGTGGAACCCGCTGGTCTGGCTCGCCGCGATCGTCTCCAAGCGCGATGCCGAGCTGGCGTGCGACGAGGCCGTCGCCGCGGGGCTCCTCGACAGCGAGCGCATTGCCTACGCAAGGGCGATCCTGGCCCAGGCCCCGCGCAGGGGTGCAGCCCTGAGCCTTGCCGGGCCGCCGGTCAAAGAGCGCATTTTGTTCCTCACGAAAAAGCAGCGCACGAGCGTCCTGTGCGTCGTTCTGGCCCTGATCCTCGTCCTGTCCGCGACCGGCTGCTCCTTTGCCGAGCTGACGCGGCAGAAATCTGGGGAGATCACTCTGCCCGAAGCGGCAGGGGAGACCGGCCCGTCCGCGGATGCGGCCGCGGATCCCACCGACCGGCAGGAAGGACCGGTGCAGGACCAGCCACAGCTGCTTCACAACGACGGGACCTATGACCCGTCCCAGCCCCTACAAGCCTGGGAGCTGGCCCGCGCCGACGGTGTGCAGACCGGCATGACGCAGGCGCAGGTCGAAGCGATCACGGGGCCGCTCACCGAGAACCAATACGGCGTCCTGGTGGACGATCAGAACATCTCCTATCGCTTCTGGGACCGCAGCGGCGGCGAACCGAAGCTGATGGAAATGACCTGGAGCGGAAAAGTGATAAACGACGAGCTTGTTTATACCACCTCACAGGACGCGCCGGCCTTCCGCGGCATCTGTCTCGGCGATCCAATCGGCGACGTGCTGGCGAAGCTCCCGTGTACAGACCGGGAACTCAAATACCAGCAGACGCAGTATGTGTACGGGCAGGCGGGCGACGAGGATTACGCGGTCCTGCACCTGATCGGGGACAGCTATTATTCTCTGTCGTTTGGTATCGCCGGTCAGTGGCGCGCGTCCGTCGACTTCTCCTGTGTCCAGCAGCGCGTGTTCCATATCGTCATTTATGCCGAAACATACTGGCAGGAAGCAGAGCAGGCGGGCGAAGAGACGGCTGCCCGGGCGCAGACCATGACGCTGTCGGTCCCGTCCGGCGAAAAATATACGTTGTCGGAGGCGGATGCGGCGGCTCTGGAGGAGATCTTCTCCGAGGGTTCCATGACGATGCTCGAGAACGACCCGGAATCGGTATGCGTGTACCAGTTCGACATCCGGAATCGCAGCTATCTGCTGGATGAAACGCTGGATACAGTAGAGATGATCGTATGGATGGATACCGAGCATTATGACTATTACCAGAAGCACCTGACCGACGCCGACGCGGAAACCCTGCAGACGGTCATTGACCGGTACACACAGGGCGCGGAGGGCAGCAAGCGCCAGACTGCGATCCTCCGGGAGGTGCGCGCGGCTTCCGTCACGGTCGAGCATATCACCCTGCTCAATTCCGCCCTCGAGGAAGACCTGCGCACGCTCAAAGGCCTGAATATCCCGCCGGAGGCGTACCAATACGGCTACTATCGGGAGGACTCCGGCGAGATCTACACCTACAAGGTCGACCCGGATACCCCCGTCACCATCTATGACATTTCTCAGGTCTACGGAGCGGGCGAGGACCGGCTGTACACCTTCGAAACATGGCAGGATTTCGTCGCCGCGGTCCAGGCCAACGAAGGCCTGTGCGTCCCGCCCTATACCCTGATCCTGCAGGACGGCGTTGTCGTCAAAATCGAAGAGAAATTCTACAATTAGCATCCAGAAAGGAGACTACCATGAAGAAGACAGCCCTGCTCCTGCTGCTGTGCATCTGCCTGCTTCTGGCTGGCTGCACCGCGCAGACCGCACCGCAGCCCATCCAGCCGGAACCGGATACTCAGCCGGAACCGGATACTCAGCCGGAGCAGGCTGTGCAGCCAGCACGGACATGGCAGGACATACAGGCGCAGCTTCCGGACGTCTCCGCCATGTCCGGCTTTCCGGCTGCGGAGCAAGCCTGGCACCCGGAGCCGATCGTCGTGCATGGCGGAGAAGCGGAATACTGGATCGACCAGTCCGAAAGCTGGGAGACCGCAAGGATCTGTATGCGAAAAGATGGCCAGACGGCGAGCATTTACGCCGCGCAGGACGGGAGCCTGTCCCAGCTTGCATTGTTCGATGGGATGCTGTATTTTGCACAGATCGGCGGCATTTATCGGATGCCGATGGAAGGCGGTGCGGCGGAACTCTGGATCCCGGACGGCGGACGGTTTGCGCTGACCGGCGGCGTGATCTATACGTGGCTTTCGGAGCAGGGCTTCTGCGCCATTGCCGCGCAGGACCCGGAACAGGCCGTGCCGGTGTGGAAGCAGGAACAGGCGCTTACGGTTAGGCAAACTGTCCCGGTGACGGGCGGTATCGTCTTCTGGCTGGCGGAAAACGAGCCGGATCCGGATGCTGACCGGCTTTGGGTCGTGCTGCTGCGAAACAGCGGGCAGTGGGAGCTTCTGCGCGAGGAAACGGGACCGATGCCGCGGAGCATCTTTTCGGATGACACCAACGTCTGGTTCATGCGCGAGACGAGCGAGGGGCAGTTTCTCTATCAGATCGATTGCAAAAACGGAGCATATGCCTGCCTCGGAAGGCTGCCGGAAGCGCCGGACGGATGTTACAGCCCCGGCACGCCTGTATTGGGCTTTCAGCGTGTCCTGATGCGCTATCAGGGGATAGAGTCAACCATGGAGTTTTATGCGTTGGATGACAAACTGACGCTGGGTGAGCATTTGCTGTCGTATGGTGCAGACGATTCATATGCCATTTATTTTCTGCACCTGTTCGAGATACAGGAAACGCCGCAGAGCTTTTATTTTTGTGGCAAGTCGGAAGAAAACGGGCTGTATCTCGTTTCTGAAATAAGAAAAAGCGGGGACGGGCTTTTGCGGGAGGAAGCCCTGCAGCCGCCGGTATGAACGCGCCTGCGGGCATAACGATCAAGCCGAACCGAAAGGAGAAACCCATGAAAAAGACGATTATATTCCTGCTGCTGTGCATCTGCCTGCTTCTGGCTGGCTGCACCGCGCAGACCGCACCGCAGTCCGTCCAGCCGGAACCGGAGCCTGTGCCGACAGAGCCGGAACCCGCCCCACCCGCAGCCGAAACCGCGGATACAGTTGCAAGTCAGGAAGAGCAGACGCAGGAGCGGCCGGCACTCCCGGTCCCGTCCGCGTCCATGTTTTCCCTGACCGGGCGCGAGGCCGTCCTGTATGACGCGGCGGTCGCGCAGCGATACCCGCGCGATGACAACGACATCGTCCTGCCGAGCCTTTGCGTGTACGGCTCGTTTGAGGAAGACGGCAAGACCGTGGTCATCTGCGATCTGCACTACGATTTTTACTATGACTACACCGGCCCCGGCTGGGCGTGGAACTCGGGCGCGATGAACACGTATCTGCGAGCGGAACTGGAAACGCAGGACGGCGCGGAGGTCTGCACGGGCTTTGCAATTTTCCCGGGCGGCGATCCTAGCGACTGGATCTCCGGCGAATGCGGCCCGCTTGCCGTGCAGAATGCAGATGGGGCGTGGGTCCTGCCGGAACCGGCCGGAGACTGGTTCCCTTCGGACAGCAGTATGCTGGGCGAGTATCTGGCCGCAGCGGAAGCTATGCCGGAACCGGCGGCAGTGATGCAGCAGACAGACTTTGAGGCGCACATGCTGGCGCTTTCGGACGGGAAGACGGCGGAGGAATTGACCATCGACACCTTCCCGGACGTTCTGGCGGAAGACGCGGCGCTGGAAAGCTTCCTGCGCGATACGCCGGAGGACGCGGCGCTCTGCTGCGCGACGTATCTGGTCGAAAACATGTGGTACGGCGATGGCGAAAATGAGCCCTATACGACGGATTTCGCGCTGACCGCGCTGGGGCGGCTCTACGTTCTTTCGATGCAGTATCTCATGGAGACGTATAACGACTCGACGTCGCTGCTGTCTGCCTTGCTGCTTCATACGTTCTCCCCGGAGGAATGGCTGTACCAGTTCTGGGGCGTAGTGGGAGGAATCGAGTTCGCAAAGGAAGGTTTTACGCTGGACAGTGTCTATTACGATGAGCACCCCATTGAAAAGCAGTGCATGACCGCCCTGCTGCGCAGCCCGAAGCGGCTTTATGTCGCGACACTTTTTGATTATGTAAACCCTGTAGACAACGAGCGGTGTGACGCCGACCATTCTGCGCTTTATGATTTCCTGGCAGGGGGCAAGGCAGACGACCGCCTTCATATCGAGCCTGCCGGAGCGACGCGCGAAGACCTCCTTGCCGCCTGCACGGAAACGGCGCATTGGGAGGTGGAAGGCGGAACCGGTACCACCATCCTCCACATCACGCCCGAACACGGTCAGGAACTGCGGCTTGTGTACCGCTTCGGCGAAAATTAAGAATTTTTAAGAAATTTCTTCCACGCTGGTGTGCTATGATGACGGCGAGAACATCAGCTTCCTGACGAAAAGGAGAAACAAATGAAAAAACTGTCCGCCGCGCTGATGGCGCTTTTGCTGATATTGACCGGCTGCCAGAAACAGCAAAAGCAGGCGGATATCCGCCTGCCGGAACCGGAAACACCTGCCGCAGAAGAAACGATAGCCGAACCGGCGGAAGAACCGGAACAGGAGAGCGTTGCTCCGGATCTCGGCACCTACAAAGAGCTTCTGGAAGTCCTTCAAACGCTGCAAACACGGGAGGACTGGAAAAGCAACCCGGAATACGAGATGATCACGGCGCAAAAGGAGAAGGTAC
>OLYN01000539.1_pt1 | contig 21519 bp, 18 predicted proteins | sample 1674231 | NCBI WGS metagenome assembly OLYN01 (sample SAMEA103958153, study PRJEB25191) | human gut metagenome
GAGTAGCGAGAGCGTGCCTGCAATGATATTTAGTTATCATCGTACAACTGCTTTCATATTCTATCCGTTTCACACGTCCGTCCCTTACACTGTGCAAAAGGGTAATCTCTACTCCCGTTCGTCCATAGGAATATACGCCTGTTTCTTCTTAACCGCCTTATATGCCGGACGAATGATCTTACCCTGATTAATCAATTCTTCCAGTCGATGTGCACTCCAACCAGCCATTCTTGCCACTGCAAACAACGGGGTAAACAGCTCATTTGGCAAGCCAAGCATCTGATACACGAATCCGGAATAGAAGTCCACATTGGCACTAACACCTTTATAGATCTTACGCTCTTCTGCAATGACCTGTGGTGCCAGCTTCTCCACATTCGCATACAACTGATATTCCTTCTGATAGCCTTTCTCCTCAGAAAGCTTCTCTACAAAAGACTTGAATACTTTCGCTCTTGGATCTGAGATTGAATATACCGCATGACCCATACCATAGATAAGTCCTGCCTTATCAAATGCTTCCTTGTGAAGTAACTTCTTCAGATATTCCTTCACTTCTTCCTCGTCATTCCAATCCTTCACCTGTTCCTTCATGTCGGCAAACATTCTGGTTACCTTGATATTCGCACCACCATGCTTCGGTCCCTTCAAGGAACCCAAAGAAGCTGCCATGGACGAATAGGTATCTGTTCCGGAAGAGGTTACTACATGCGTTGTAAAGGTAGAATTGTTACCACCACCGTGCTCTGCATGAAGTACCAATGCCAGGTCTAAAATTCTCGCCTCTAATTCCGAATACTTACTGTCTGCTCTTAACAGGTATAAAATATTCTCTGCCGTTGACAATTCCGGACTTGGTGTATGTATAAACAAACTGTTACCATCGTGATAATGACTATATGCCTGATATCCATATACCGACAGAACCGGCACAACCGAGATCAACTGCATACACTGTCTTAATACATTCGGAATTGATGTATCATCTGCCTTATCATCATATGCGTACAAAGTGAGGATACTACGCTGTAACGTGTTCATCATATCCTTACTTGGTGCCTTCAGAATAATATCTCTTACAAAATGTGTTGGCAAGGAAGTACGATAGTCTGCTAATATCTTCGTAAATGTAGTCAACTGCTCTGCTGTTGGAAGCTTACCAAACAACAACAGGTATACAGTCTCTTCATATCCAAACCGTTTTTCCTTAATAAAGCCTGCCACAATATCTTCAACATCCACACCCTGATAATATAATTTACCCTCGCATGGAATCATATCATTATCTTCTACAATATAGGACTGGATCTTTGACACCTCGGTAAGACCTGCCAATACACCCTTACCATTAATATCCCGAAGTCCTCTCTTCACTTCATACTTTGTGTATAAATCCGTATTAATCTGTAAATTGTTCTCACATAACTTGGATAAATCCTTAATCTGCTCTGTCACTTGCGAATACTGATTGATCCGCGCCTCATGGTTGCTATTCACCCAATCACCCTTTCTTTCTATTCTTCTATATCTTCCATTTTCTAGTATAACATATTTTTCTCCGCTTCCCTAGTCTTTTTTTCAATCTTCACAAAATGTTAACAAAAGTCAAGTATTTTCAAACAACCTCAATGCATGATTTTCAACATAAAATACCCTCTTTACCGGATGCTTTTATCTGAATCCCCCAAAAATTAAACTTTCCAGGTTATCCTCATCCGGTAAAAAGGGCATTTCCAATCCATACATTTTTAATAATACATGAATTACATTATTCTTCTGTCTCTGTTGTATCTTCGGTCGTCTATTTCTCCGTTGCCCGGTAATCCTCTACCGAACTACTCAGAGAACTCAGCACACTGCTTGCAACGGTATATACTACCTTATCATCATTGGTACAATATACATAATCATCACCTGTTGTTGCATTATTGCTGCCCCAGCAGATCGTTGTCTCATTTCCATCTGCATCTGTCAATGTAACCGTCTGACCCGGTGCATCCAAGCCATATTCACTAAGATCTGACACATCTTCTATCTTCCGTGTTGCCGTCATCGAGGTAATAGATGAGATCAGGGAAGTGACCTTATCGGCATCTGCCTCAAATGCTGCATCCGAATCCAGTGTCCATTTATCGGCATCCTTTGTAAAGGACACCATCTCTCCATCTATCTCATAGGCTATCTTACTCACATCATCCACTTTCAGATTCAACACAGTGCTCGTATCCGCACTGTCAGCTTTTTCCTGTTTATCATTATATTTGACCAGACAGACATAACCCGCACATAACACAAGCAGACACACTAACGCAATGATCAATGGTAATCCTTTCTTCTTCATAGCTTCTACCTCTATCTCTTCTTTCTTCTATGGCAGATCATTCCACCGCATACCAGACAACAGATTGGAAGTAAAATGCATACAAACAATGCAATCGCTGCTGCATCTCCTGTTGTTACTGTCAGATAATCAACCGCTACCGATTTACTTGCGATGGATACCCGGTTGGAATCTCCGATATCCACTAACCACTTCATCGCATTCATATATAATGTATAGTTACCGTCTGATACCATACTGTTCATGGAAGAATCCAGAATTGCAGAGGATGCGATTGCCACTAACTGCGTTGTCTTTGTTTCGTCGGAAGTTGCGGTTTCCGTAGCAGCATTGTCTGTTTCTGTTGTTGCTCCATCCGCACCGGAAGAGTCACTGTCCTCATCCGATGTACCACTTACATCCTCCGATACCGTAACTGCCACAGAAAATGGCCCATCTGCATCACCATCCTCTTTGTCATAGCTGGTCATATTCTGTGGATCCGTCTTCACAAATGCACCATCGGATGGTGATAGTACCGTACTGATATCTAATGTATCCCGTACATTTTCGGACACCTTAAATCCTTGACAACCGCTCAACAAAACATTCGTAGAACCACCTGTCATATCCGTTGTAACCTCAGATGCACTGATCGTTGGAACAATATAATATGGTCTTTGCACATACATATCACTGTCTGTCTCTACAACAATACCATCCGTAACCTCGATTCCGTATTCTGCCAGAATACTGTCATAATTCGTATGTTCTTTTCCGGTGTAATCTGTCAGAATCAGTGTCTTCCCACCATTTTGTAAATAAGTGATTACAGCCTGTGCTTCATCTTTGGAATAATCCGTTTCCGGAGAATCTAATAACAACCCTGCTGCATCCGATGGCACTTCTCCTGCTGTCAGAAGGTTCAATTCCTTCAACTCCAGGTTAGCCTTTTCTATACGATTTTTTACCGCATCCGGCAATGTAACTTCATTATGTCCTGTCACATAATATACAACCGGCAGTTCATCCGATAATACATAGTCAATGGCACTCGTAAGCTGCCCTTCACCATCAAATCCGGTTGTTTTGGATTGATAGGTGGAATAATCGATCTCGGACTCATACATGCTGCTATAATCGATGACCTTATTTCTCTTTGCACTTGATACGATCAGACTGTTCTCGCTTACCTTATCGTCCGTAAACTGACTGGTGTAATTCGGACTGGTAACCGGATCGATCTTCTCAATTTTAATCTTTGAGGAATTATCTTTGTATTGATTCAACAATTTCTCAATCGTTGAATCTTCATTTCCCGACTGAACAATATAATGAATCGTGATATCCTCATCCAGATTCTTCAGTACTTTCTTTGTCTCGTCACCAATAGTGTATAATTTGCCGGTACTGATATCAAATTCCGTATATTTTGATGGGATCTGTCCCACGATCATATTCAACACTACCACAATTGCAATCACAACTACCGACATGGCGGCACTATACGAATCCTTCCGAAACGCTCTCCGATTGAATGTATGCTTCTTTTTCTTATGTTTCTTCTTAGCTCTGTTATCAATTTGTGCAGTGTCCATTTCATTATCCTGTTGAGCATTATTTTCTGATGCACTCTCAACCGTTTTCTCAACATTCATCATTTCTTCCTGCTGTCCATTTTCATTCTGTTCCATGCTCATTTTGCAAACACCTCCTTAACTCCAACGTCTCTTCTTAATGCTCTGCATGGTCAGAAATACAAACACGAACATAACAGAAAAAAAATAGACAACTGCGGTTACTTCAAAGGTTCCATCCACAAATGACTGAAAATGTCCATCCACATTAAATGCTTCCAACACATGATACACAATTCCGTCCGACATAGAACTCGGAAGGAAGCTTTCCAATCCACTCATAATGTAACTCAAAAACATCACAACAAACGTCAACACAGCCGCAATGATCGTATTCTCCGTAAGTGATGATATAAACAACCCAACTGCAATATTCGCTGCACCTAACAAAAAGAACCCCAATATCGCTGTATAATTCTGTGCAAACGATATTTTTCCAAAAATCCGCATAATCAATGGATAAATGCAAATGACACCGATTGGAATCAGGTAGACCGTCAATAATGCAAAAAATTTACCTAATACGATCTTGGCAACAGATACAGGCGCCGTAATCAGCAACTGATCCGTCTTTTGTCTGCGTTCCTCTGCTAACACCCGCATAGTCAGAACCGGAACCGCTAACAAAAAGACAAATGTAATACTGTTAAATGTCACATTCATGGATGGATATCCATTTAACAGGTTATATGCATAAAAATAAATTCCCACAATTAAAAAGACAAAAAACAGGAACACATATCCGGTCATTGACTTAAAATAACTTGCCACTTCTCTTTTATAAATTGCTTTCATGTTTTTCCTCCTGTTCTGCCTCCGTCAATTCTAAGAAGATATCCTCTAACGACATTCGATTCTGTGACAATTCTAAGATCGGACAATCTTCCTCTGCCAACAGATAGAATAGCTCTGCCCGGATATCATCCATTCCATCTACCCGAAGCGTTCCACTCCATACATCCTGCTCCCAGGATCCCTGTACCTGAATGGCACCTTCAAATTTCTTTTCAAATACACCTTCAATCTTATGTTCCGGATCTAACACGCTTAATTGTAATGTGCTATTTCCCTGCATCTGACTGCTTAAGTTCTGCGGTGTATCACAAGCTACTAATTTGCCCTTTGAAATGATCAATATCTGATCACATAATGCACTCACTTCGGACAAAATGTGCGAGCTTAATATAACGGTATGTTCTTTGCTCAGATCCTTGATCAGGCTCCGGATTTCAATGATCTGCTTGGGATCCAAACCAACCGTTGGTTCATCCAATATTAAGATCTCCGGATTTCCAACCAGCGCCTGACCAAGACCAACTCTTTGCCGGTACCCTTTTGACAGATTCTTTACCAATCGTTCTTTCACGTCCTCTAACGAAAGCATTTCCATAATATCCTGAAGCATTTCGTCCTGTTCGGATCGTTGTACCCCTTTTAATTCGGCTGCAAAATTAAGACATTCCAAAACTGTCATATCCATATATAACGGCGGTTGCTCCGGCAGATATCCAACACACTTCTTCGCCTCTTCCGGCTCTTCCAAAATATCGTGTCCATTGATCAATACCGTTCCTTCATTCGATGCCAGATACCCGGTAATGATATTCATTGTTGTTGATTTTCCTGCTCCATTCGGACCCAGAAAGCCATAAATCTGCCCTTTCTCCACACGAAAAGACAAATGGTCTACTGCAACGTGATCGCCATAACGCTTCACGACATCCCTTACTTCAACCACTTTTTCATCCTCCTATCTATTTGATGGAGCTTTTCCTCCCATCATTTTATACTTTATAGAAGTATATGTGAGAGGTATGGAGAAAATTAGATGATTGTGTGAAAAAAATATGAAAAAGCGGGGTTGCAGCTGCAACCCCGCTTGAAAATTCGAACGTTAGAATGTGAAATTATACGTTAATCTCTGCTGTCATTCCTAGAATACTCTTATTCTCGTCTAAGACCGGCTTCACGATCTCATTAATAAATTCCTCTGTCTGCTGTGGAGCTCGTCCCACAAAGTTCTTCGGCTCTAAGATCTCCTCGATCATTTCTTTTGTCATGCCGAATGCAGGATCATTTGCAATACGGTCTACCAGATCATTCTCCTTACCTTCCTGCTTTACAACAGCACCGGCTGCCATAGAATGCTCACGGATCTTCTCATGAAGCTCCTGGCGGTTACCGCCACGTTTTACAGCATCCATCATAATGTTCTCAGTTGCCATAAACGGAATCTCCTTCATGAATCTCTGATAGATTACCTTGTCATATACAACAAGACCATCTACTACATTCAGGTAAAGATCTAAGATACCGTCAATTGCAAGAAATGCTTCCGGTACAGAGATTCTCTTGTTTGCAGAATCATCCAGTGTTCTCTCAAACCACTGGGTAGCAGCCGTAATTGCAGGATTCAATGCATCTGCCATTACATAATTAGCAAGGGACGCAATTCGCTCTGAACGCATTGGATTTCTCTTATATGCCATAGCGGAAGAACCGATCTGATTCTTCTCAAACGGCTCCTCAATCTCTTTCAAATGCTGAAGAAGACGAATATCATTTGAGAACTTATGTGCACTCTGTGCGATTCCGGAAAGTACATTCAAGACACGGGAATCTACCTTACGGGAATAAGTCTGTCCGGATACCGGATAACATTCCTCAAATCCCATCTTCTTAGCAATCATACCATCAATCTTACGAACCGTCTCATGATCTCCATCAAACAATTCTAAGAAACTTGCCTGGGTTCCGGTTGTTCCCTTACATCCTAATAATTTCTGCTGTCCGATCATATATTCCAGATCAGAAAGGTCAAGCATTAACTCCTCTAACCAGAGAGTTGCTCGCTTACCAACCGTTGTCGGCTGTGCCGGCTGGAAATGTGTAAATGCAAGTGTCGGTAGATCCTTATACTGCATTGCAAACTTGGAAAGTTCATTGATCACATTCAATAACTTCTTACGGACTAACTTCATTGCCTCTGTCATAATGATGACATCCGTATTATCACCTACATAACAACTTGTTGCTCCAAGGTGGATGATTCCTGCCGCTGCCGGACACTGTTTACCATATGCATATACATGACTCATAACGTCGTGGCGAACTAACTTCTCACGTTTCTTTGCAACATCATAGTTAATATCTTCTGCAAATGCCTTTAATTCTTCAATCTGCTCAGTTGTAATAACCGGCTTACCATTTTCGGAAAGTCCTAACTCCTGCTCTGTCTCTGCCAAAGCAATCCATAACTTTCTCCATGTCTTGAACTTCATGTCCGGTGAGAAAATGTACTGCATTTCCTTACTTGCATATCTCTCTGATAATGGGCTTACATACTTATCCTTCATTGTCTCCTCCTAAAATAGCTTATTTCTTCTTATTGTCTCTTACCGTGGCATCATGTTCACCACGAATATCTTCAGCCGGTGGCTCGATTGGATACTGTCCGCTAAAACAACCATCACAATACTGTCTGCCATCAGATAATTCTTTCAAACGATTCATCTTCAGATAAGCAAGTGAATCTGCACCCAAGATCTCGCAAATCTCATCAACCGTCCGGTTATGGGCAATCAACTGATCCTCACTTGGAATATCTGTTCCAAAATAACACGGGTGCAAGAACTCCGGTGAAGAAATACGGACATGTACTTCCGTCGCTCCCGCTTCTTTTAACATACTGACAATCCGATCGGATGTGGTTCCTCTTACGATCGAATCATCAATCATGATCACTCGTTTACCTTTCACTGCATCTTTTAATACATTCAATTTTACACGAACGCTGGATTCTCGCTGACTTTGCTTTGGCTTAATAAAGGTACGTCCTACATATGCATTTTTAACAAATGCTGTACCATATGGAATCCCGGATTCCAAGGAATATCCCAATGCTGCTGCATTACCGGATTCCGGAACACCGACAACCAGATCTGCCTCAACCGGCGAATCTTTTGCCAGGCAACGGCCTGCAATAATACGCGACTTGTATACACTCATACCATCTAACACACTATCCGGTCTTGCGAAATATATATATTCAAAAATACATCTTGCATGTTTGTCCTGGCACATGTCCTTATAGGAAACAATTCCATTCTCCGGAGTGATCGTTACCATCTCACCCGGTTCTACGTCTCTTATAAATTCTGCACCGATCGTATCTAACGCACAGCTTTCTGACGCTAAGATATAGGCATTATTACGCTTACCTATACATAATGGGCGGAAACCAAACGGATCTCTTGCTCCGATCAGTTTACGGGGACTCATCACGATCAGAGAATATGAACCCTTTACTTTCTTAAGCGCCCTTCTTACTGCATCTTCTACCGTAGATGTCTTTACTCTTTCTCTCGCAATATGATATGCAATCACCTCGGAATCAATTGTTGTCTGGAAAATTGCTCCGGTCAATTCCAGTTCTCTTCTTAACTCCGGTGCATTTACCAGATTACCGTTATGCGCCAAACCAAGTGTACCCTTCACATAATTAAGAACCAACGGCTGTGCATTCTCTCTTGTGGATGCTCCTGCCGTAGAATAACGCACATGACCTACTCCAATATTACCCTTCAACTTCTCCAAATCTTCCGGTGTAAACACCTCATTGACCAAGCCCATTCCTTTTGAAGAAAGGACTTTCCCCTTTGGTCCCTCTGTGTCAGAAACTGCAATACCACAACTTTCCTGACCACGATGCTGCAACGCAAACAACCCATAATAAATGGATGCTGCTACATCATTTCCATCAAAATCGTAAATACCGAATACACCACATTCCTCATGCAATGCATCTTCTTCAAAACTGTTGTCAAATACTTCGCTCATGTAAGTCTCCTAACGTTCATCAAGAATAATAGAAAGCATCAAATCCATACTCTCTATACTTTGGCATTTCATATCTTCAATTGTACCGAATATATGTTATCTTTTTTTGCAAAAACTGTCAATGGAAATAGGTATTTTATTTGTTATTTTTATGGAACTATGCTATAATAGGGAAACTTAATGGCGCATGATACTTTCGAATATAAACCATCGGTAAAATATGTTATACACAGAATATTCTGTCATGCGTTCTATTTGCAGGAACATTTAGCAATTCACTCAAACTGGCATGTGAATTGTCATTATGATACATGGAGGGTATATATATGCAAGAAAAGAGACGCTACAAACGATTACCAATTCAATTGAAGTTGGAAGTTTCCGAAGTATTCAAACAGGATAATGATGTCATCCGTGATCTGAATGCCGAGATCAATGTATTCGACATCTCCAAAGCCGGAATCGGATTCACTACATCTACCTATCTTCCAGAGGGTTATTATTTCAACGCAACCATCGTATTAGAATCTTCCGAGCAGAAGATCTTAACCGTAGTTAAGATTCTTCACCGTGAAGAATTAGAGAACGGATTGTACCGCTATGGTTGCGAGTTCACAGGAATGGCCGGAATCTTTGATTTTGTATTTGATGCGTATGAACAACAATTGAACGATTGATCAATATGGATAGAATGAGATTGGATAGATATTCTTCCGATTACGCAATCCCATCTCAATTTCATATTGAATCTTTTTTGCATGGGCAGTCGACAGACTGCCTTTTGTTGTAACTACAAGATCTGTTGTGCTTTCATTATAAGAAAATGTATTCAACCAGTCACAAGCTCCAAAGCCGATCATTTCACCACCTGCTAAATTATATCCGGCATCATATCCCGCTGCATTATATGCTCCCACATAACAGAGCGAATATGTTTCCAAATTCATATTTTCCGGAATATATGCCTTTATCTCCCAATGTCCGGTTGTCATTGCTTCACCACATGTCAACGGTATTGTCACACTTTCCCCGGATGCATTTCGATAGACCAAATACATAGAGGTAATACCAACCTCATCCTGAACCCCCACTGAATACGTTGCCATTCCCGGTGTTTTTCCATCATAAGACAACAACTTGACTCCGGTTACATTTGGTGCATCATAATATTCTAGTTCTTCCGCTTTCGTCGTTGCCCCATATTTCTTTGCATGTTTCGCCGGAATCTTCGTTCCATCCGCCTTTTTCAATCCGCAAAATGCAGCAATAGCGTTACTATCTGCCTGTGCCAACTGCGTAATTCCTGTATCATCCTTCACATAAGCACGATCCTTTTCCGAATCCATATAGCAATGCTCCACTAGCAATGCCGGGATCCCACTATTATAGGAATGTCTTAATACCCCATAATAATCATCAAATGTTCCGTCCTCTCTCCGACCACCCATCTCTGTCACCCGTGCAAATGTCCCGGCATTATCAAGCCCAATTGCCTCAAACTCACCTAAGAAACAATCCGCAAGATCCTGTAACGTTTTACGCCATTTTGCCCCTGTACTGATATATACAGAAGCACCTTGTGACTTGTGTGACACACTGGCATTACAATGCAGACTAATAAATACATCTGCTTCTGCCTCCTTCGCCCGCACCACTCTGTCCGCAAGACTCACTTCCTCATCCTGTTCCCTTGTAAGAATAACAGTAACTCCTTCGTATGCTTCCAATTGCTGTTTCACTTTCACCGCAATGGCATAATTGATGTCCTTTTCCTTCTTCCCATAATAATAGGCGCCATCTTCCTCCCCGCCATGACCGGGATCCAAGGCAATAACTTTCCAATCCACGGATGCAGCCTGCACCTTCTTTGGTGGGATTGCAATACATAGAAATATTGCCGTCAAAAGAATTGTTATAGAAATGTATAAAAAACCTATCTTCCTTTTCATCAATTAATTATCTGGTATGCCATGTTATATTCCATGCACACCTTCCTCCTTATTCTAAGCTCATTCCATTTTTCACTTCTACCGCTGTGGGAACTTCACTTCACGCGAACGGTCACTTCGAAAGTTGCATTTCGCGAACTCGCATTCATTATATCTTAAAACCACACTTCAATCCATAACATCTGTCATTTTCTTTCTGTACTACACATACTATTTTCTTCTCCCCAAACCTAGAACACCGGATACAGATTTCATATCAAAACCCATATCCGGTGTTCTATCATTTATTATTTCATTATCTATCTGTCATTACGCTGTACGTTTCCGTCTTGCAGAAATAATCACTAAGGTAACCGCAAAGAATACGACTGCATATGCTATCACAATTCCTGACTGGATCAACATATTCTTCACAAAAGAAGTAGTAGCTTGTGTCATCTGCCCGATCTCCTCGTTGTTCACAACATACCAATACGTTGGCACCAGCTTAGCAACCTTACCAACACCCCCACCAAAGAATTCTCTCGGAACAAAAATCCCTCCTAAGAAGCATAACACCAGACTGACCACATTGACAATGGCATTCATTGCATCGGTGCTTTTTGCAACCATTCCGGCAAAGAAACCCAAGCTCATACCAAACAGCAGCATTGCAAATATATTGAGCAAAAACCATGGCAAGCGCATATCATGCAGAATACTGCCCTTTGATAAAATAAAATCAATTATCAGAACCAGTGCATATAACAGAATTCCAAACACTGCAATCGCCGCAACCATTCCTCCAATCCGGTTACGCATCGGCAATGCTCCACATTCCGTCCGCTCCTTAACTTCTCTACCATTCAGCCGGAGCAGTACCAGACCAATTCCTGCCACCCCGACTGCAATAAACAGATACGGGACATACAGGAAAAAGTGCGTATTGATATCTCCCTGTTTTTCATTTACAAAAGAAGCCAGCGTAACTTTTGTCTCCTGCTTTTGCACTTTCATTAACTCTTTCTGTGCTTCTTCCATGGTATAACCGTTGCGCACCAGCATCTGCAGCTTCTGCAGATACATCTGTAATTCCGATTCAAAGTAAACCGAATCAAAATACCCCGGAACCTTCATACAGGACAAATCCATCCATTTCCCATTCTCTAACTCCTTGGAAAAACCATCCGGGATCACTAATACATAATCTAACTTCTTCCAGTAAAGTGCATCCGTAATCTTCTCCTCATCATATTTCATTGTTGTAATATTATTATAAGAACCAAAGTACTCTTCAACCGCTTCACTAAAAGAACCTCTGTCTTTATCCACAATGGCAACATCTAACCGTTTCTGCTCAAATGCTTTCTCTGTATCTGCACCATTTACCTTAGCCATGATCAATGTCAGAGACAGAAACACTGCAAAATACAGAAATACCGTTCCCTTATAGCGATTCAATATCAGAAAATAAGTCTTAAATACTCTCATACTTCATCCTCCTTAATTTAAGTACTCCTGCGATCACACAGATCACACCAATCGCAAACAGCGTAAGCATATTCACTGCATACTGCCTGACATCCCCAAAAACCGAAAGACTCTTGAACCCATTTACAATCAGGGTTGCCGGATTGATCCGGTTCACGATCGGACAGCGTTCCTCAATCAGATAGGTAATATCCGCCCATTGCAATCCCGCCAGAAAAGAACTGATCATAAATACGGCTACACAAAGCCCTTCCTTCTTCTGAACAGAACCCCTGGTAAAGATGGCGATCACCGTTCCGATTGCCAGCGAAGTAAAGCTGCCAATACATCCCCCAAGCAATACCAGTGCTGCATTATTTCCAAAATCCCGTTGAAATACAAACGCACATACTCCAGTCACAAAAGCTACAATGATACAATACAAAATAAAAGATGCCACAAAATCATATGCTACCTGCACTAATTTCGGCGTTGGTGCCACATTTCTTCTCGCACCGACCGGTGTCAGATCTGCCTGAATATCATTTCCATTATTTAACCCCACCATCGTTGCAATCAGACACGTCATTGCAATCAATGCGTAGAAATACTGGGTATACGGATCTTTATCCGTTCCCTTTAATGAAATCCCCTGAATCGTTGCCCCGGTCGTATCTGACATTGATGCAATCATATCTGCCAGTTTTTCCGGATGTTCCATTGCCACATCAGTGATCAAAGACACATTCTGCCGATACTGATCGATAAAAGTCTTGATCAAACTGCTGTAGATATCAGACTCCTTTACTGTCAACGCATAATCGTCTTCCATATCAACAATGCCCTTAATCTTATCATTCTGTAATGCCTGTTCTGCTTTCGCCACATCTGCATACTCTTTGACCTTAAACATCTTCGTACCATTGTCACTCTCTACCTCATTCATCATGGTTAGAAAGCCCTCGGCTGACTGCTTCTTCGCTTCCTCTTTCCAATACTCAGCCGGCATCTGTGGATTTTCCATAGAAAATGATTCCTCTGTCACATCCGCTTTCTTATTTTCTATACCTTGCGAGTTCACAATGCCCACCGGCACTTCACTAAACTGCTCTAATTCCGATATACTTCCAAACATGAAATAGAACAAAGAACCCAGAATAACCGGAAATACCATTGCCCAGAAAAGCAACGTCTTCTGCCGGATGATCTCCTTCATTCGATATAATATATGTTTCATGAGCCTGCCTCCTAATCTCTTAACTGCTTGCCGGTAATCTCTAAGAAAACATCATTCAGGGTTGGAAGTTCAGAGTGTACATTACCAAATGCAACTTCTTTGTCCCTCATCAGATCCAGCAACCGCAACAGATTATGTTTTCCCTTTGAGAATTTTACTTTCAATAAATGATTCTCGTAACTGACCTGTATCACATGCGGCAATGTCCGGATCGTGTCCATGGTATCATCCGTAATCTCTAATACCTCCAAACTGATCGTCTCCCCAAGGTCAATCATTGCCTTTAATTCATCAGTTGTACCAAGTGCTAAATTCTTACCCTTATCCATAATGGCAATCCGGGTACAGATCTGCTCAACCTCTTCCATATAATGTGTCGTATATATGATCGTCGCTCCCTGACGATTGAGTTCCTGAATTCCCTCTAATATCTTGTTCCGGCTTTGTGGATCAACTGCAACAGTCGGCTCATCTAAGATAATGAGCTTTGGCTTATGTGCAATTCCACAGGCAATATTCAGACGCCGAAGCAGTCCCCCCGACAACTTCTTTGGATAGAACTTACGGAAATCCTGCAAGCCGACAAATTCAATGGCCTCTTCTACCAATTGCTTCCGTTCCTGTTTGTTCTTAATATACAGCCCACAGAAATAATCAACATTCTCGTATACGGTAAGCTCCTCAAATACCGCTACATTCTGCATAATGATTCCGATATTCTTCTTCAAATGATAACTTGTCGGCTTCATTTCCTCACCAAAGATCTCAATCGTTCCCTTGTCATATTCTAACAGAGATAACAGACAGTTAATCGTTGTGGACTTGCCGCTTCCGTTCGGACCTAACAGTCCAAAGATCTCTCCCTCTTCGATTTCTAAGTTAAAGTGATCGACTGCAACCAGATCACCGTATCGTTTTACCAGATTTTCAATCTTTACAACCATTTTCCTCTCTCCTTATGTATGAATTCCCAATCTTTATGGGTATAGGACGGACGATGCCTTTACCACATTATTATAATAACTTTTTTTTACTTTGTAATGATAGTGAAGAATGTAAGAAACGAATGTGACATTTGTCATATTCTAGGATTCGATATAGATATCTGTTACAAGATACTCTATAATATATGAAAAGTGTTGGAAGAATTGCAGATGTCTGTTATCCATATCATTAGAAAACGTTAGCCAATATTTCAATATATAAAATCTAGGAGATGTGTTATGTCAACTTATATAGATTCAATTCTATTATTTATACTATGTGGGATTCTATATCCCGGCAAACAGTTCGATGCCCTACATCTGTTAGGCATCCTATTTCTGATTGCCCTTTACTGCTTCGAATTAGTCAGCAACACAAACAGGAATCGTTCAAATCTAAGTATCATTGTCTTGATCTTCAGCTTTTTCTTTCCGGAATTGTCGGTACTTCTGCCATGGCACAGCTATGTTCTATTTCTGAACCGCCTGCCTGCCTTCGCATTGCTATATGCTCTACCATTTCTTCGTTATTATTGCGAAAATCCAAGTTACGGTAACCTTGCGTTTATTCCTATTATGGCACTTTCCTATTATCTTGCATACAACAACAATGTGCGTACCGAATTATCCGAAACCGTTCATACACTACGTGACAACAGCGTAGAGAAAGAAATGATGTTAAAGGAATCTACCCGGCATTTAGTAGACAGTCAGAATAACCAGATCTATATTGCTACTCTCAAAGAACGAAACCGGATTGCCAGAGAGATTCACGACAATGTCGGTCACATGCTCTCCCGTTCCATTCTACAGGTCGGTGCATTACTTGCCATCTGCAAGGATGACACGTTGAAACCTCATTTAACTACTTTAAAAGAATCGCTTGATCTTGCCATGAACAATATCCGCAACAGCGTACACGATCTTCACGATGAGTCCATCGACCTGCAAAATGCATTACAGGGATTAGTGGATTCGTTTACCTTCTGTCCGGTACATTTTCAATGTGATATTTCCAAACAGATTCCGAAAAATGTGAAATACTGTTTTCTTGCGATCACCAAAGAAGGCATGAACAATATCATGCGGCACAGCAATGCAAGTCGTGTCACATTAACCGTAAAGGAACATCCCGCATTTTATCAGCTTCTGATCGAGGATAACGGAACAACTTCTTTCCACTCAGAAAATGTCGGTGACAACGGCATGGGAATCTCGAATATGAAAGAACGTGCGGAAGCTTTACACGGCATTCTTCATATCAGCACAGAAAATGGTTTCCGCATCTTCGTTTCTATCCCAAAATAATCCCGTAACATTTTTCTCATACTTTTTCAATCTTCTTTTAAGAATTCTTCCGTATTATAATCGCATAAGCTATGAAAAGTTCATGCTTATCCAACGGAACACAAGATAATTTCTTATAGAGAAATTGTTTTACAAACATTTTTAAAGGAGTGACAATTATGAGAATGAATAAAAGAATTTTAGTATTTGGTATGACAACTGCATTTGTAGCATCCATGTTAGGTGGATGTGGCACCGGAACAAGCAGTAGCGGTTCCGTAAAAAGCAGTGTAACAAATAACGCAGTGGCATTTAACAACACCACCCTGACCGGAACGGTAACGAAAGTAGACGGCTGTACCATAACTCTTTTCCTCGCCGGTTGTACCGACCCCCAAAAGTTAGACCTAAAAATCTAACGATAGGAGGTCGGTACACAGTGCAAGGGTGAATGTCTCTTGACATGAGTTCTGTATTGTGTGTATCATACAGATAATCAGGTACATACAGGAGGTTACCATGAACATTGTATTGATTGACGATGACCAGTTGGTCTGTATGTCTTTAAAAATGATATTAGAAGCAAACGAGGGAATCCACGTTACCGCCATCGGCAAAGACGGCAGTAATGCATTGCCATTATACAGGGAATTTCACCCAGATATTTTATTAATGGATATCCAGATGCAGCAAATAAACGGAACGGATGCACTATCCGGTCTGTTAGATGAATTTCCGGATGCTAAGGTATTATTTCTCACCACCTTCGTGGATGATGAATATATCGTCAAAGCCCTTGAGCTTGGTGCTAAGGGTTATATTGTAAAGCAGAATTATGAAACCATCCTGCCTGCACTAAATGCGGTCTATTCCGGTCAGAATGTATATGGCAACGAGATCATGGAAAAGATTCCGGAACTTATGAAGTCGAAGAATACCTTTGATTATTCCCATTATGAGATCTCTGATAAAGAGTATGAGATCATCACCTTAGTTGCCGATGGATTGAGTAACAAGGAGATCGCTTCCCAGTTATATCTAAGTGAAGGAACCGTCCGCAATTACTTAAGCACTATATTAGAGAAGCTGGATCTGCGGGATCGCACACAATTAGCAGTCTTCTATTATCAGCACAAATAATGTACTTATGAACTATTCATTATCCCAAATCATCAGGATTGCGATAGCCTTATTTCAATAATATCCGCATCAGAAATTCTATTACCACTGATTCCGGATCACCTCCCCCTTTAAGTACAGATTCCCTCTCACATCTTCTTTGATTGGAATCATTTGCTTATGGCTGACCATATAAGCAATGTTCTGTCTGGAACATTGCAAGATATTACAGCTCTGTGTTGTGTCAATCACATTGTTCTGCACAAATGCCGTAAAGTCTCCAAGGCAAAGCGGAATCCGTTCTCCTCTTTCATAAAGTATCCTTGAGGGGAGATCAATTGAATCATTAAATGTAATAAAATATCCCCCGGTTCCAACTTTCCCGGATTGATACAATTTGTCATTTTTTATGATCTTATCAACACCTTCTACCTCACATATATCGGCAAGATCTATTTTCTTTACGGTTCCGTCCACAAAAAAGCATAGAAGTCTCTGTTTCTCAGACATAACACATTCTTCTATATTATGCTCTGTGCGGACTAATACATATTCCGGCAAACTCTCAATCTTTTTAATATACAAACTGTCCTGCGAACATTTTCCACTTGAAATCTCTAGAAATGTCATCTCATCATATTCTTTTAAATTGTGATGTGCCAGAATCTCTTTTATATTCTGCCTGCCACTTGGTATTACACGTTCCTGCACCCACAAACGGCTGATGTCACGCGGAATGGTATATATATGTTGTTTGACATAACTTGTAAATAGAAGCGGTGCCGTCCATTCATCTAAATATGCCTGTAATTCTATGATACATGTCTTTTCTTTCTCGTAATATAACAGCACACCCATTGATAACTCTAATTCCGCATCTATGATCTCGAAAATTTTCATACATTATCATCCCTTCATCCATTTTTCCTGAAGAATCCGATATCTCTCATGAATCATATTCCATATCTGGTCTACAAAAACCTCTGACAATATTCCGTCCAGCCCTTCAAAAAGTATATCCCGATCCGTTGCCTTCAGTTCATTCGGAAATACACTGTGTCTTCCCTTTAGGAATTCCAGATTCTCATAACACGAATATCCCCCGATGAAATTCTGACATCGTTTATCCTCTAATATATCAAATTCGGCCGCTGTCTCGTCTGACATGCAGGAATATAATAAGGACAAGCCATGATCAAACAATGGGGCAATTCTTAATGTATGCTTTCTCGCATTACGCAATATCTCAATATTCGCACCATGTCTGTCCCGATTCAAAACGAGAAAATCAACCGCTAACATCTGCTCTATATATTCTTGCCACCCACATCTTACGCAAAAATCATAATGTGACTCTCCCTTCCTTGCATTCGTTCTATAATAATCATCCAATGCAATCTTGCTCTCTCCACGTTGTTTAAAATCCTCCGAAGCACATAAATACGTATTATATATATTTCCCTCTATCTCAATATCAGCATGAATCAATTCATAATCAAGATGTTCTACACCTAGCAGCGTAAGCAAACGATCTACAATGATCTCATTGACACATTCATGACCAACCACGCCCTTCAAGGTGTCAAAATTCGAAAGCTTATAATATATCTTCTTTCCGTCCATAGTTGATTCCGACTTCAAAAATGTTCCCGCTGTTCCACTTGAACTTCTGATATGCGACCATCTAAGATATGTTAAATCCTGCGTTTCTCTGATAATATCCTTCACGTTACCGCTGCCTCCTTTTTTGATATTATTTGACGCACGTCAAATATTTATACATTATTATATAATATTATTTGTCGTGCGTCAAACATTTACTCTTATGACTTTTCTGCATAAATCTGTATTTGTAAGCGCAGTAGGTTATTTGTTTTTATATTGATTATTATTACGTAGCCAACGTTATACATCTATTATAATTATAAGGCGTTATGTTCCGTCCGGGACAATGCCATATACGGTTGGGTGTGGCAATAAGCACAGCGTAAGTTTTTCGCAGAGATAACGTGAATGGTACATGCCCGAAAACGTAAATAAAGCCATGTATGGTTGTCTTATATGGTTAAGCAGGCTGGTCTGTCTACGCCGGTGCTTGGTGAGGTTCTTACGAACCTAGCACCGCTGCGTAGGCAGTATAAGTGCAAACGTGCCTGCGTACCATAAAGGCAAACTTACATGGCTTTCTCTATATCTTTTGCATGTGCCCTCACACATCATCCGTTACTTACGCTGTGCAAGGGTATAAGTCTACAGGAGTTCTTTGAGAATCTGATTCACCATACCCGGATTGGCTTTCCCCTTCATAGCCTTCATTGTCTGTCCGACTAAGAATCCGATTGCCTTCTCCTTACCATTACGATAGTCTTCTACCGATTGTGGATTATCTGCAATGACCTTCTCAACTGTTGCACGAAGTGCGCCTTCATCATTGACGGTCTTAAGTCCTTTCTCTTCCACATATTTGTCCGGATCAATATCTTTCTCAAAAATGATCTCAAATACTTCCTTTGCAACACTCGAATTGATTGCCTGGGAATCTACTAACTTGATCAATTTTGCAAGGTTCTCTGCGGAGAATGTGATATCCTCTGCGTCCATCTCATGTTCCTTCAACAGACGCATCGTCTCTACCATCAGCCAGTTGGAAACTTTTTTCGGATTGGCTCCTAATGCAACCGTCTCTTCAAAGATATCTGCTAACTTCTTCGTACCGGTTAAGATGTCTGCATCATACTCTGGCAGACCATATTCTGCCTGATATCTTGCCTTCTTCTCCTCGCGGAACTCCGGCTGTTTTGCACGGATCTCGTCTAACCATGCATCACTGATAAGGATCGGAACAAGGTCCGGATCCGGGAAATAACGATAATCCTGTGCATCCTCTTTGGAACGCATTGCATAAGAATATTCCTTTGCATCATCCCATCTTCTGGTCTCCTGAATAACCTTCTCACCAGACTCTAACAGATCGATCTGTCTCTCTCTTTCATTCTCAATTGCTCTGGCAATTGCTTTAAAGGAATTCAGGTTCTTCATCTCGGTTCTGGTACCAAACTCCTCTGCTCCTACCTCGCGGATAGAAAGATTCACATCCGCACGCATGGAACCTTCATTCAACTTACAATCAGATGCGCCAAGATACTGAATCGTCATACGGAGCTTGTCTAAATACGCAATTACTTCTTCCGCAGAACGCATATCCGGTTCCGATACAATCTCAATCAAAGGCACACCGGAACGGTTATAATCTACCAAAGAACTATCTGTATATGGATCATGCACCAGCTTACCGGCATCCTCCTCCATATGAATCTCATGAATACCAATCCATTTCTTCTTACCTTCTACCTCAATCTCCACTTTACCATTCCGGCAGATTGGATAATACAACTGCGAGATCTGGTAATTCTGTGGATTATCCGGATAGAAATAATTTTTACGGTCAAACTTACAATTCTGTGTAATCGTACAATTGGTTGCAAGACCAACTGCAATTGCCTTATTCACAACTTCCTTATTCAATACCGGAAGGGAACCCGGCATACCGGTACACACCGGACATGTATGTGTATTCGGTGCTCCACCAAATGCAGTCGAGCATCCGCAGAAAATCTTCGTCTTGGTGGCTAATTCTACATGCACCTCTAAACCAATGACTGTCTCATATGCTTTACTCATGTCTAAGCCTCCCTTTCTACTGCAAATGCAGGTCTTTGATATTCTCTCGTCTGCTCAAATGCGTATGCAGCCCGAATAATACTCTTCTCGTCAAAATGCTTACCCAAAAGCTGTAAACCGATTGGAAGTCCGTTGCTGTCCTGTCCACAAGGAAGGGAAATGCCCGGAAGTCCTGCTAAGTTCACAGATACAGTATAGATATCTCCCAAATACATCTTAATCGGATCGCTTAACGACTCACCCATCTTAAGTGCTGTTGTCGGCGCAACCGGTCCTAAGATGACGTCATACTTTTCAAATGCCTTATCAAATGCACCCTTGATCAATGCCTTTGTACGAAGTGCTTTCATGTAATATGCATCATAATAACCGGAAGAAAGTACAAAGGAACCGAGCATAATTCTACGCTTTACCTCTGGTCCAAATCCTTCGGAACGTGTCTTCTTATACATGTTATGAAGATCTGTGTATTCCTTAGTACGATAACCATACTTCACACCATCGAAGCGCTCTAAGTTCGAGCTTGCTTCTGCCGATGCGATAATGTAATATGCCGGAATTGCATATTCAACCAGACTCAGATCAAATTCTTCTACAATGGCACCCTTAGCCTCTAATGCCTTCGCTGCTGCTAATACAGCATCTTTTACTTCTGTGTCTAATCCTTCCCCAAGATAATCCTTTGGAATACCAATCTTCATACCCTTTACATCATCGACCAATGCACTTGTGAAGTCATCTCCTGCTTCTTTAACAGAAGTAGAATCCTTATCATCCTTACCACAGATTGCTTCTAAGATAGTCGCACAGTCCGTTACATCCTTAGCAAGCGGTCCGATCTGATCCAAAGAAGAACCATATGCGATCAATCCATAACGGGATACACGTCCATATGTTGGCTTAATACCTGTTACGCCACAGAACCCTGCCGGCTGGCGGATACTTCCACCGGTATCGGAACCTAATGCATACGGAACTTCCTCTGCCGCAACTGCTGCTGCAGAACCACCGGAAGAAC
>OLYN01000548.1_pt1 | contig 21348 bp, 17 predicted proteins | sample 1674231 | NCBI WGS metagenome assembly OLYN01 (sample SAMEA103958153, study PRJEB25191) | human gut metagenome
CGGTCATGGTAAGACCTGTGCCGGTTGCCAGGAAGATGGTGACGATGTTGCAGAGTGCGTTCTGTGCGGTGTCGGACAGACGGCCGGTGACGCCGGATACTTCAAACAGGTTGCCGAGGCACAGGCAGCCCATCAGCGCTGCTACCGGTGGCAGAAGCAGGGATACGACGATGGATACTACGATCGGGAACATGACCTTTTCGAAGTGGGTAACAGGACGAAGGGTGGTCATTCTGATCTTACGCTGTTCTTTGGTGGTGCAGAGTTTCATGATCGGTGGCTGGATCAGCGGTACCAGGGACATGTAGGAGTATGCTGCTACTGCGATAGCGCCCAGAAGTTCCGGAGCCAGTTTGGAGGAGAGGTAAATAGCGGTCGGGCCGTCAGCACCACCGATGATGCCGATAGCTGCTGCCTGCGGTGCAGTGAAGCCGAGGACCATAGCGCCTGCGAGGGCTACGAATACGCCGATCTGAGCTGCTGCGCCCAGGAGCATGGTCTTCGGGTTAGCAATGAGCGGACCAAAGTCGGTCATAGCGCCTACGCCCATGAAAATCAGCGGCGGGAAAATTTCGTATTTGATACCGAAGCCGATGGCCATCATGACGCCCATTTCGTCTTCGAATCCGGTGTTCGGGAAGTTTGCCATGATGTCGCCGAATGCGATTGGCAGAAGAAGCAGTGGTTCATACTGTTTTGCGATGGCGAGGTACAGAAGTACGAGACCTACGCCGATCATAATGACGTTTTCGATGGAGAGGTGGGCAAAGCCGGAATCGGTCCATACGGAAACGAGAGCTCTCATAAAGCCGTCCATGTTGTTTCCTCCTAGATGGATAGTTTAGTGGGTAGTTGGTATTTGTTTGGTGTCATTGCGATTTCATACCTCTGTCTATCATGAGAAATTAGGAATGAGGAATTAGAAATGGTGGTGCGGCGCATAAAAGTCATGAAGCGCCGCGGAGTAGAAAGAAGGGCGATACCCCCGTTTTCTAATCCCTAATCCCTGACTACTAATTCCTATTTGCAGAATGAAGAGAGAAGCATGCATCATTTCAAAAACGATATTTTCTTATTTCTTCTTTCCTTTGGTCGGATCCACGATGTGAATCAGCTGGATGACGCAAGCCAGGAAAATCAGCACGCCGAACACGATAACCATGTTCGTGAGGCAGATCGAAAGCGGGCCCGGAGTTTCCATAGAGTAAAATCCACCTTTCTTTGAGTAAGAAGGATGATCCTTCAGAGTTTCCTGCGTGAGACCGTCACGCGCGGTGTTTCAAAACTTCAGAAACGCAAATAGATTTCCCGCCACCCCCACTTTGCGCGGGAGCGGCGAAAAATTCCATTTTTGTAAGTGATCTCTCAGCTTACATGCCGAATGGCCATACGATCGGGATGACTACGAGGCAGACGATGAGAGAAATGACGCACATCGGTACACCGACTTTAGCATAGTCGTTGAAGGAGAAGTTGCCAGGTCCAAGAACGAGGGTGTTTGGCGGAGTAGCCATCGGGGTAGCGAATGCGCAGGATGCGGCAATACCAAGTGCCATCAGTACCGGTTTCGGGTCAGCACCGATGGACTGTGCGATAGAAATACCAATGGGGGCAAGCAGTGCTGCGGATGCAGTGTTCGACATGAACTGGGTGAGGACGTTGGAGATGAGGAACAGTACGCCGGTCAGGACGTATGGGTTCGGGTTCGAGCCCATCATGCTTACGACGGTGTCAGCGATCATTTTGCCTGCACCGGTCTTTTCCATAGCAGATGCCACGGAAAGCATACCAGCGAAGAGGAAAATGGTGACCCAGTCGATGCCAGCGTAAGCTTCTTTTTCCTTCAGGCAGCCGGTGATAACGCAGAGGATAGCGCCGGTGACTGCTGCGGTGTGCAGCGGAACAGTCTTCAGGTTGAGAGCCATGCAGAGAACAACGCCGATCAGGATAAGACCGGAGATCCACATTTTTGTTTTGCTCTTCGGAGCATCTCCGCCGCCGCCAGCTTCTTCTTTAGCAGCCTTCAGAGCTTCTTCGTCCATGGCGCCGGCAGATTTTGCAGCGATCATGTGACGGCCGATGAAGAGGGTGTAGACAGTGATGACAAGGGAGAGCGGGATACCGATAGCCGCGAATTCGAAGAATCCGAAGGTCGGAAGACCAGCCGTGGTCAGAGCGCCGGTAACGATAACGTTTGGCGGGGTACCGATCATGGTGATGGTACCGCCGACGTTAGCGGCGATAGCCAGTGGCATCAGTTCCTTGGAAGCAGGGATCTTTGCTGCCTGGCAGATACCGATGATGACCGGCATCAGGCATGCGACTGTACCTGTGTTGGAGGATACAGAGGACAGCACGATGGTAACGATCATGATAGCTGCCATCAGCGGGATTTCATTGGTGCCTGCTTTTTTAACTACGGCAATGCCGATGGCTTCAGCAAGGCCGGTTTTAAACATAGCAGCGCCGATGACGAACATGCCGCCGAAGAGAACGACGGTGGAGTTGGAAAGACCTGCATATACTGCTTTAGACGGGAGTACGCCGAGAATCCCAAGCATGGTACATGCTGCCATAGCGGTAACAGCCAGCGGAATCAGTTCAGTGATGAAGAGAAATGCTGCTACAGCCAGGACGCACAGCGTGATAATAGCTGGATCCATAATTTTCACCTTCCTATGTTTTGCTTTGTAAAAAACTCTGGCGGTGCGGTTAGAATTCTTCACAGGATATTCGGAGATGAATATGAATTCACTATGCAATTGTAAAAGGAAAATGATTAGTGCTGTTTTCAGCGAATTCGTTCATTTCCGAAACGAGTTTCCCAAACCAACCGCTATCCTCCTTTGCAACAGCCCCTGGGGCGGGCTCACATTTGAGAGATCATACTCTCAAGCACCTGTCATTATTGTAGCCCGCAAGCTCTCATTTTTCAAAAATACATAGTATATAGCGATGTTTTTAGGTATATATGCTATGTTTCTCTATCGTTTCTATGCTTTTCTCTTTCTTTCTTCTTCTCTTTTGATAGATACCTATCATGTATTTTTGAAACGCAAAGAATTCGCATTCCCGATATTATCGAGCTTCTTGCGTTTTTATTGCATCATTTATTTATATGAAATAAATAAAATTACTTTCTCTTTTTTTCGGGATATACGCACCTTTTCTTTCATTGCCTGCTATATAGTTCGAGAAAATCTGGATTTTCCGGCTTCTTTTATTGTGTGGTATAAATAAATTTGATAGAGAGCGGAGTGTGGAAAGCAGGGATGAGTAGCTAGGGAAACGCTGGTTAAATCGCAGAGTCGAATTTCATATGGATTTTTATACATAGCTTCGTCATCATCCTCCTTAAATTGCTAGGGATTAGGATCACTGAGTGACTGGTGACTAAATACCACCTTCAGGCATCGCCATGATTTATACTCCGCGGCGCGTCTGATTTTTATGCGCCGCACCACCATTTCGCATTTCTCATTTCTAATTTCTCATTCAAGTGAAGTTTCATCCGCAATCAAGAGGGGCGACACGCCCCTGAGGCGTACCCTGAGCCCCATTTTCTCAACAAAAAACACCCCCGCTCTCGGGGGTGCTCGTTATCCGTTATTTCTTTTCCATGCGGCGTTTCGCGGCTTCGATGGTATCTGTACGTGTGCCGTTTTTCATTTCCACTTTTTCTCCGTGGAAATCTTCGCCGGTCAGCTCGTCGTCACGGCCGCCCATTTCCGTGCCCTTCTGACGGAGCTGCTTGATGCCTTCTTCGAAGTCCATCTCCGGATGGTCTTTGAAGTAGCCCTGTTCACGCAGTTTCTTTTCGATCGATTTGTAGGTGAGTGCCACGACCTCTTCCTGAGGGATGCGGATCTGGCCCGGCATGCGCTTTTCAAATTCCTTCCAAAAGTCTTCGGAGGCTTTCATGAGGACACGACCGACCTTCTGGGTGCTGCCGATATCATAGAGAAGCGACCAGATGGGACGGTTATCCATCTTCGCATACTGATGATAGGTGTAGCGATAGGTCACCGGCTTCATGAGCTGGTTTTTGAAATGATGCACGCCGAAGATGTCATCATAGGCGATGGAGAGCTCCTGCTTCCTCCAAAGCCCCGTTTTCAGCATGTAGAGCCGGTCCTTTTCGAGCCGATAGACGGTCTTCGTGCGGACGGTATCCAAAAGCCACCAGAGGATCGCAAGCTGCATACCGATATCGATCACGGGCAGGCGGCCTTTCATGATGCCCCAGTAGCCTGTCCAGCAGACATAGGCAGCCCAGAGAATGAAGCCGATGGCTGCCGCGATGGAATATGGTTTGTAGAAATAGGAATGATCGACGAAATCTTTGGTCGATGCTGCGTCTGTCTTTGCCATGAAATAGGAAGCCTCCAGCAAAAGCAATGAATGAAAATGGTGAATCCATTATACCATGAATGAGAGGGAGTAGCTAGGGATTGGGCGTAAAGGGTATTTAAGTCAACACCCGAATAAAGTTAGGAGTTAGGAATGAAGGTGCGGCGCAAAAAATTTGGAAGCGCCGCGAAGTTTTATAATAAAAAAAGGGGGGATTGGGGCGCTCTATGAATTGTGCGCCCCTTCCTCCACTCCTCACTCCTCACTCCTAATTCCTCACTTATCATTTACCCGTTATACGTCCACGAGAGCGGCGGAATGCCAAGATGCCACAGACCCATGCCCACGGCGTAGACGAAGATGCCGATGACGAAGAAACGGAAACCGACCTTCAGCACCTCTTTGGCAATAGAGAAGAAGCCGTGCATCGTGGGATCCATGAAGGTGTACGGATACAGATGACTCGTCCCGTGCGTCACGATGGTGAGCCACGCCCGCAGATAGACGAAGGGCACGTAGAGCGCAGGATAGATCATCCAGGTGAACATGGTGTACCAGTGCATGTCCCTTTTGTCGACAAAGAAAATATAGTCGACGGTCATGAGGATCGGGATGAAGTAGTGGAAAATGTAATTGTAAAATGAGAAGTGCTCGTAGCTGATATCATTCAGTCGGTGCGTCCGGATCGCGCCCGGACGGACGATCAGATGGTACATGAGCGAGAGGGTCGCAAGGCTTGCTGCCACGCCGAAGCGGCAGTCCGCCGAGTACAGGAAGGGGATGTCCACCTGAAAGAGCGTCGCACCCAGCCAGAAGACGAAGAGGGTGAAGGTGGAAAAGGTGTAGTACTGGATCCTCGACCAGAATACAAAGGGCGTCAGCACCTTGTGCTTCATGAGAAGGATCAGTCCCACGATCAGGAGGACGAAGATCGCCCAGCGATACATCAGTGCAATCGGCATACGCACCTCGCATGGAAAAAGCGCCATAGGCGCTTGAATAGAGTCGTTATTGTTGTCGGTTCAAGGTTAGCCCCTTGGGCGGGCTGCCCCTTGATTGCGAATGAAAGCTTTGCTCGCCAGTTAGAAGTGAGGAATGAGGAGTGAGGAGTGAGGAGTGTTGGTGCGGCGCATTAAAACCAGAAGCGCCGCGGAGTATAAATCATGGCGATACCCGAAGGCGGTATTTAGTCACCCCAGTCACTAGTCACCAGTCACTTGAGACTCCTAATCCCTAGCTACTCATCCCTGCTTTCAAACGGAATCCCTGAGCGCTGACGCGCACCTTATTTCTTCTTTCTCCCCTTGCGGCTCTGGCGATGACGGGCTTCGGCACGCATGCGGCGGATCTCTTCCTTTTCACGCAGTGCATTCTCTGCCGCTTCTCTCTCCTTCTGCTTCTGGTGGTAGTTGTAGATATTCATCGCAAGGCACACCAGGATCATGAGCAGGATCGCCCCGCTCTGGACGTTCAGCCCCTGATTGAAAATATTCCATACGCCGAATACGAGGGCAATAGCAAATAAAATCCCACGAAGTCTCATTCTTGCATCTCCTTACAAAAGCCTTGAGAAGCAGAGCCGATGTCCGGCTCTGCTTTCGCACATACAATATCAGTATATATATTAAAGTATTTATGCCACAGACGCAATAGCGGAAGCATGAAAAAAGGAAATCGGACAAGTACCGATCTCCTTTGTACAGACAGTAAGAAAAGGATGGCAGGTGAGAGCCCCTGCGAAAGGCGCACTGCCCCAAATGCGTCTTTTTAGAGCAGTCCCCGGACCAAGATCCCGAAGATGAGGATCGGAAGCACGTACTTGAAGTACGGCTTCACCCAGCGGGGCATCTTCACGCCGGTTCCCATATTGACCTCCGCCATGTACTTATCGAAGCCCCAGCCATAGCGGGTGGTGCAGAAGAGGACGAAGAGGAGAGAGCCGCCGGGAAGGACAAGGCTCGAGACGAAGAAGTCTTCCGTATCAAGGATACCGCGTGCGCCCAAGAGGTGGACGTCCTGCCAGACATTGAAGCCCAGGACGCAGGGGATGGAGCCGAAGAAAACGAGCGGGAGCAGGATGAGGACACTTTTTTTGCGGCTCCAGCCGAAGTTGTCCATGCAGTTGCCGATGAGACTTTCAAAGACCGCCGTGACGGTCGAGAAGCTCGCAAAAGTCATGAACAGGAAGAAGAGCCCGCCCCAGAGCTGTCCCATCGGCATATTGATGAAAATATTCGGCAGCGCCACGAAAATAAGGGACGGTCCTTCCGCCGGAGCGACGCCGAAGGCAAAGCAGGCAGGGAAAATGATGAGGCCTGCCATGATGGCGACAAAGGTGTCGAGGATCGTGATGCGTACCGCTTCACCGGTGAGTGAATTGTCCTTGCTCATATAGCTGGCAAAGATCTCCATAGAGCCCTGTCCGACAGAGAGTGTAAAGAAGGCCTGAAACATCGCTGCGGAAGCCACATTGCCAAGACCGGCGGCTGCCGCGCGGTCCCAGTCCGGGAGTAGGTAGAAACGAAGTCCTTCTTCCGCGCCGGGAAGGAGCAGGCTGTTTCCTGCCAGAATGACGATGAGGAAGAGGAGCCCGAGCATCATCACCTTCGTCACTTTCTCAAGGCTCTTGGCGACGCCGCCCGCGCAGACCGCAAAGCCGATGAGGACATTGAGTCCCATGAAGCCTAAGAGCTCTGTGGGATTGGCCAGCATACTGCCGAAGACATCCGCGACCTCTTTCGTCGAAAGCCCCTGAAAGGAGCCGTCCAGAAAACGAACGAAATAGTCCACCATCCAGCCGGAGATCGTGGTGTAGTAGATCATGAGCACGAAGCTCCCCGCCAGTGCGATCCAGCCGTGAAGATGCCACCATGTCCCCGGCGGCTCGAGCTTCATGAAGCCTTCCTTCACGCTCTTGCGGCTCGCGCGGCCGACAGCCAGCTCCATGGTGACGACGGGGATCCCGAGGATCACCAGAAAGAGCAGATAAAATAAGACAAAGACGGCCCCGCCGTACTCGCCCGTCACATACGGGAAACGCCAGACATTCCCAATGCCGATGGCGCAGCCGGCGCTGACCAGAATAAATCCCAAGCGGGACTTGAAACTATCTCTTGCTTCCATTCTTCTTTCCTCCATTTTTTGATGAGTGACTAGGGATTGGTGACTAGTGACTAGGGATTAGGGATTCTCCCGCATCGTCATCCCGAGCGTAGCCGAGGGATCTTTCTTGCACACCGATAAACAGTAAGTGCGAGATGGCAGAAAAACGCAGCGTCAAAGCATCGTTTATAGAATGGCGCATACGTACTGATTCCCGTATTGCAATAAAGATTTCTCGACTTCCCTCGAAATGACGATACAGGGAGACCATGATCTAAGGAAACGCTGATTAAATCGCAGAGTCAGATTTTACAAGAATTTTTATACATAGCTTCGTCATAACCTTCCTTAAATAGCTCGCTATTCGCGTCAGGTTATTCCTCGCTATGTATAAAAATTCAAGAGTAAAATCTGACAACGATTTAATCAGTGTTTCCTAAAAGAACTGCGAAGCCGCTGCCGCCATTCCTAATTTTATACCAAGCCCCGAATCAGAATGACGAGTATCAGCACAGGCAGTACATACTGAAAATACGGCTTGAGCCAGAGCGGCATCTTGAGCCCGCGGCCTGTATTGACTTCCGCGATGTACTTATCAAAGCCCCATCCCCACTTGGTCGTACAGAAGAGCAGGTAGATGAGAGAGCCTGCCGGGAGCAGGATATTGCTCACAAGGAAGTCTTCACTGTCCAGGACATCGCGGTCTCCGAGGAAATGCACGCCGGAGAGCACATTGTAGCCGAGAACGCAGGGGATGGAGAAGACGAAAATGATTGCCAGATTCAGCAGGACCGCTTTTCTGCGGCTCCATCCGAAATTATCCATGCTGCTTGCGATGAGATTCTCAAAAACGGCCGTGACCGTCGAGAAGCTCGCAAAGGTCATGAATACAAAGAAGAGCGCTCCCCAGAGCTGGCCCATGGACATGTGGCTGAAGATCTTCGGAAGGGTGATAAAAATGAGCGACGGCCCCTGATCCGGCTGCACATCGTAGGCGAAGCACGCCGGGAAAATGATGAGTCCTGCCATGATAGCGACGAAGGTATCGAGCATCGCGATGCGCACGGCCTCTCCCCCCAGCGTAAAATCATCCGACATGTAGCTTCCGAAGATCTCGATCGCGGCGATGCCGAGGGACAGCGTGAAGAAGGCCTGATTCATCGCGGCGGATGCCACATTGCCGATACCGGCTTCTGCCGCGCGTTCCCAGTCCGGAAGCAGGTAGAAGGAGAGCCCCGGTCCGCCGCCTTCGAGGAATGCGCTATGCACGGCAAGCACGACGATGAGCGCAAGAAGGCAGAGCATCATGATCTTCGTGATGCGCTCTACACCGCTCTGGAGCCCCAGTCCGCAGACGAGGAATCCGCCGACGACCGTCATTGCCATGAAAAAGCCCATTTCCCAGGGACTTGCCAGCATCGCGCCGAAGACCTCGCCGACCCCGTCCGCTTTCGCAGCGGCGAAGGTACCATTGACGAATTTCCAGAAATAAGCAAGCATCCAGCCGGATACCGTCGTGTAGTACATCATGAGCAGGTAGCAGCCAAGGACGCAGAACCATCCATGGATATGCCATTTCGAGCCCGGTCTCTCCAGCGCGGCGTAGCCCTTGACTGCGCTTTTTCTGCTCGCGCGGCCCACAGCCAGCTCCATCGTCATGACGGGGATGCCCATCAGCACCAGAAAGAGCAGATAAAAGAGGACGAATACCGCGCCGCCGTATTCGCCTGTCACATAGGGGAATTTCCATACATTCCCGATCCCGATCGCGCACCCTGCACTGACCAGCAGAAAGCCCAGACGGGACTTGAAGCTATCACGTTCATTCATTAAAAGATCCTCCCAAATGCATAATCTTATTTATTTTACACGGAATGCAGGGAAGGTTCAAGGGACGAACAGCAAAAGTGCCTCTATAAACGATTCCCCCAAATCCATATGCATGTTTCTTCCCTGGGTCAAAGATCGAAAACCAAAGGAAGATGGTAATCATAGAAATTCGAGTTTTTAGAGGTTCCCTTAATGTAATAGAATGCCGATTTCTGAAAATATAATGGGCTGCGCCCGCATATAGCGCCCTGTCAATACGTCGCATAGGGTATACTTTTTCTGCATGGGTATAGATGTTTCAAGCATTGTAATAAAAGCCTATAGTGCTAAATCAGTCATAAAATCCACTAGCATATCCTCGTAGAGGAAAATAATTTATTCCTATATATAGCCAAAAACAATTTTCCCTTCTTTAGAGCACTGGATGAGCTTAGAACCTGCCCCTATCCGGCTGCTTTCGGCGTGGGGCTCGTCTTTCAGGTGATTCCAAACATTGTGCGGGAGTTCCATACCATCATCGACGCCCAGCGTTCACGGGGCCTCGAAACCGACAAAGGCAGCCTGATCCGCTGCGCAGGCAACTACTGCCTCATCCTTGTCCCCCTCTTTATCCGCATCCTTGGCACCGCACAGAACATGACCTTGTCCATGTACATCTACCATCTCAATTTCAAAACGCCTCGCTCCTCTCTCAAAAACATTCAGAGCAGCACCACTGATACGGTATTCCTCACAGGACACATTCTTTTCTACGCCGTAGCCGCGGCACTTCCCTTTCTCATTCATTCCCTATAATCATTGAAAGAAGGATATTCACATGAGCGAAAACAAATCCAGCAGTTCCCTTTTGAAAAGCATTATCTATGGCGTCGTCTTCGGCGTTTTGACCGGCGTACTCTGGGCTTACCTAAATCCAGTACCGATCATCCCGGGCATGATCCATCTCCGTCTCTTCTCCTTCATCCCGCCGGTAGTGGGCATCATCTTCGGCATGAAAGCAGGCTTCTTCTCCGGCTACATCGGCGCCGTCGTGTGGGGGCTCCTTGCCGGCACCTTCATTCCGATCCACTCCCTCATCGGTGACGGCATCGGCGTAGGTCTCACCGGCGTCATCATGATCATCATCTCCTGCGGCAGCCTTGCCATCCTCGGTATTTTCGACTTCTGGTGGGGCGTCTTCTGGATCGGCATCGCAGACATCCCGACCATCTGCCTCACTCCATTCATTGCCAAGTACCTCGCTAAAAAGCTGCAGAACGTAAACAGCATCGACGAAATGCGTGCCTGACGCTCACAATATAAAAACCACCTGGTTCTTCATGAATATATGAAGAACCAGGTGGTTTTGTTTTGGAAAATTTCAGATTCTATGTTCCGGCTAGATCTGGATACAATCCATCACGCACTATACGTATGCCATCAATGGTATTGATGCCAGGTGCGTACATATAATCAAAAGGAATCAGATATATTCTGTGATTTTTCACAGCTTTGAGAGAATTGTATTCCGGTGCATCGAAAAACTTTTGTATATTCGCCTTTTGGCCTTCCATGAAATAATCCACAAAAATGACATCTGGATCATATTCAATGAGCTGTTCGCTACTAAGTTTTCTTGCTTTTACCGGCATCACGCCTCCCATCTGTCGAACCATATCGCCAATAATCCAACCATCATCATAATTAAAAATGTTACGTCCTCCTACTTCGAGCATCATTGCTAACTGTGGTGGCTTTCCCTTTGCATACATCTGCGCGCGACTAATTTCGCTGTGAATTTCTTCTACATAGCCATTAGCTTTGTCTTCCGCATGAAAAATCCGCCCCATGTCCAAAATAAACTGACATTCATCTTCAATTTTTCCCTGCGGTATGACGTGATTCGACGTTCCTAAGATATAAGTATTTACACCTTGGCTATTCCACCATTCCGTAGATCGAAACCTATTTTTGGCAAAAGATGACTTCCATCCCATAATAAAATCAGGCTGCAAAGATACAACTGTTTCCAAATCCAAATCGAACCCATAGTTACCTTGGACCTTTTTTATCTCTTCTGGATATTTTTCCTTTAATCTCGCATAACTGAGAGGACTTTCTCCAGCAGACGTAGCAATCACTTTATCGCCTTGACCTAGTGCAAGCAGTACTGCCAATGTGTTAACACGATCAGCCACAACTCTCTTCGGAATTTTCGAAAAAGTCATTTCTACTGATTTTCCTTCGGTGTCGAAAGTCTGTACCGTGACTGGATAATATGAAGTATTAGCGGATTCTACGCTGGTTACATTCGGAATTCCCGATACATTCGTCGTATTTCCACAACCAGTACTTGCCATGACTATAGCACACAGAAATAATTCGCATTCCCAAAATGTAGCTCTACGTATTTGGTATGTCTTAAAAAAAAGCATCTTAGTTTCAATAATAAATCACAATCAGAAATCAAAAGATGCAGAAAGTACAAACGTACGCGGACGACTCAGGAACCCATTGCTCCCATTGAAATTCCAATATGCTCTATTAAAAGCATTGTGGCACATTGCCGAGAAAGTGACGGGTGTATTGAATGCCTTTGTCTTGTACTGAGCCCCAAAATCCCAAACAGTAAAGGACGGTACATCAATAGAGACATGATTATCCGTATAGAACGAAGTAGCTCCCACGAATTGCATACGTCCAATTAGAGACACATCTTCATTTGGCTTGTAAATCAACCCCAGCACAGCATTCCACTTAGGCGTACCATTTAAGGCTTTTCCATTATAAAAATCCTGAGACTTTTGTTCTGTCGTCAAATAACTGATACCACCAATTACATCCCATTTGGGTGCTATTTTTCCATTAACAGTCCATTCAACTCCTCGATATTTATTCCAGCCATCTTTAACTGCCAGCTTTTTTTCATCCTCTCTTCCAAGATCATAGTTGAAAGTACGCTCTGTCTGAATATCAAAGAAGCTCAGCGTTGTAAGAAATCTATTTTTCATATACTTAACGCCGAATTCATTTTGTTTCGTCTTTGCTGGAGGCAGTATACCAGGATTTACATATTGCTTATCAGACAAAAATGTCCCTTTGTCAAAAAATTCTGAATGATTTCCATAAAACATCAGATTTTCATTAGATTTATAAACTACCCCCCACAATGGACTCGTGGCTTTACTTACAACTCTATCGCCGCCAAACTCACCATAAGACATACGATGATGGTGAACACCACCGACAAGAATCCACTTATTGAATGTGATCGTATCAACAGCCGAAATTCCATAGCTATTTGTGCTTCCTGTTAATTTGACTCCATGATTTGGAATTACGCCACTAGGCATATCTGGGAAATCATAAATATTACCTCCCGGCAGTTTGATAGGTTTACCATCACGAGTTTCATTATCCCATAACCCATCCATACTTGAAGTATCATAAGCAACAACCAATTCATGATTAGTTTCTCCAATATTAAAGTCTGCTTTTAAGCCGCCCTGCAAAAAACGATTTCTTAATGCATAAGGTGCAGAACTTGATTGAGAAGGCCCAAAATTGCCTTCCTCATCAAGAACGGACCAGCTACCTTTAACCGTATAAGCATACCCTTTATTATAAGCGTAGCCATAATTTGCAAATAACTCCATGTGATCCGTCAATTTTTGTTGATGGTTCATTGTAAACAAAAAGGTTCTTACTCCCCATTCGTTATCCGGATATGCATAATTTTTATCAATAGACGGAGTTTTAAGTAATTTTGTTCCGGTATAATTAGCAAAGTTGAACATTCGTGTCTCTTTCCAACGATGCCCATCACTAATGCCAGTTAAAATATTAGTCTTACTTCTGTTATCTTCATGATCGATGTTGACATAAATATCTTTTACGCGATTTTTTTCATCGGGAACAACTTGCTCTCCATCTTGAAAAGCACCATTGACACGAACACCCCAAGTATTATTTTCGCCAAAGCGTGTACTTGCATCGACATTTTCACGGAATGAGCCTCTTCCGGAAAAAGTTTGAGTATAATTCAATACATTGTGATCTTTCGGTGCTACCTTAGAAATAATATCTACAACACCACCCGGAGATCCTGAACGAGATGCGGAGCCTCGAGTTCCCATTCCAGGACCAGCAGTGATATCAATATGATCTGCAAAGCTAGTCGGCGTCATATTATTCTGAATGAGCATACCAGGAATTCCATTAATTCTAAAAGCGTATCCATTTTGACCAACGCCTCTAATCATAATGTCTGACATCTCATTACCAGTTTCTCTAACCGCAGGATCCATGATGACCACACTATCCACTTCGCGCCCTGGAATTGCAAAATCTTTTATTGTCTTTTGCGTTAAACTAATTTGTTGATTTGGAATATCCATGACGCTTTTGCTTCCAAGAAATCCTTGTGTTGCGGTATCATACACATATCCACCAGACAGTGGCTGTGGAGTAACTCCCCATTTGTCTCTCTCTCCTTCCACAACAACTTCATCCATCTGGTAATTACTATCAGCCGCTATAACACTCTGTGCTACCCCCCCCGGTTATTATTAATAAAGCTGCCAATTCTGCTGCATATTGCTTTTTCATTTCATATCCTCTTTTCTAATGAAACCATTCAAATACAGAAAACCGATTTTATTTCCCTAATTCAAATCGGCCGACAGTACTCCTTTCATACCCATATCCTGATAAATCTACTCCCAGCTGTCCGTCTTCTGTGAATATATTTCCGGATAAAAATTCTCCATTCGCTACTTCATTTAAATTAACATGCGAATTTATTCAAATTTTACACTCATTAATCTAATTTGTAAATAGACTTAATCCTAACTAATTTTATTTGTAAGTGTCAAGTTTTCCTCGGTAATCTATTTGACTGTCGATAATTACTATCTCCGTGGCTTCGGGTTTGTCAGTAGTTCTGTATAGCATGGCCCAATGCGCTTACTGAGGAAGAGGAAGGGCAATAAGCGCCTATGCGGCCTTCCAGGCATCCTGGCCTATATCCTTTTATTTTGCGCTTCTGAGCCGCGCTCAGGCCGCCCTGAGCGATTTTACGCTCCGCCTGCACAGCGGCCTTATGCATGGCTCTATAGTTTCTGTTATAATGTCCATGAGGAAGGTCCTTTCTTTGTTTTATTCTTTCACACGGAAATTATAACATTTCCACTCAAGGGGGGCTTTCCTCTTTTATTGTTTTTGGAAAATTTCCCCACCGAGTAAAATTTTACACTAAGCGCAGCGCCATCGCAAAAAGCCTCTCCTCATAAACACAGCTGAGAAATGTTTACGGAAAAACGGTATTCTCATTTTGCTTCCCTTCTCACGGGGAAAGGCTTTGGTGTGGGGATATGCCTCTCCCTCCTTCCTCTGTAAAGAGGTGCCCCGAAGGGGCGGAGGTTGGCTCAAGTAGCGGAATAAATATGCCTCTCCGCGGCGCTCTATCCTACGCCCATGTGAGACAATCCCTCCTCCCGTATCGTCATCCCGAGCGTAGCCGAGGGATCTTTGTTGCAATCCTCTTCCTCACCAGCTCTGCTGAACCGTCTGCATGAAACACCGTATCCCCCAATGCACGGGAAAAACAGGCTTCCCGTTTCCGTTCACACGCATACACCGTTTCACCGCAAACGAAAAAGATTTCTCGCTTTCGCTCGAAATGACACGTGGGGAGGATAGCCGCCCATCGTCTTGGCTTTCATGCCGCTACGGCGAATTGTGCCTCTTCGAGGCACTCTATCCTGCGCCTTTGGCGCGGCCCTTCTCCAAGGGCCTACTCACTGACGATTATCTCACATAGGCTTTCATGCCGCCGGTAGGATTGTATCTTGCTCTGTTATCATGCTAACCCGTTTTCCGACGATATACGACTATCGTCAGACGCGTTCGCCCTTGGAGAAGGGCGCGGCCAAAGGCCGGGATAGACGAAAGCGTCAGCTTTCGAATTTCTGCTTGGCGGGAGAAAGGAATTGTTGGAAAATCGGTATTCTGCAAATGGCGGTGATATGAGATGAAGATTATCTCACATAGGCTTTCATGCCGCTACGGCGAATTGTGCCTCTCCGAGACGCTCTATCCTGCACCTTCTTCAAGAGGGCTGCTTCTCCTGATGTGAGACTATCCCGCCTCTCGTTGAGACTATCCCTTCCCTCGTATCGTCATCCCGAGCGCAGCCGAGGGATCTTTGCTCTCGCCACTTTCATGATACCTGTGCTAATCCGTTTGCATGAAACACCGTATCCCACATTCTTGGAGTATCAGGCTTCCCGTTTCCGTTCACACGCATACACCCTTTCACCGTGAGCGAAAAAGATTTCTCGCTTTCGCTCGAAATGACACGTGGGGAAGGATCGCCTCACATCGTCTTTCATACCGTCTTTCATGACGCCAGAAATGTCAGGCAAATTAAAACAAGGAGCTGTGAAGAAATGAATCCTCATTTCTTCACAGCTCCTTGTTTATTCTCCGATGATCGGCTTTTTTTCTGCGATGCCTACTTTTCTGGGATAGGTCTTGGGACAGGGCGCGGTCTTTCTGATATAGAGGATCACGCGCTTGTCGCCGGCGGGGAGGGTGAGTTCCTTCTTTTCCTCGAGCGTGCCATGGAGCTCACGCAGGATACGGCCTGCCTGCTTTAGCTCCTCTTCCGCGCCGGGGCCTTTCATGGCACAGAAGACGCCGCCGACCTTGACGAAGGGCATCGCCCACTCTGAGATCACGGGCATCGCCTTCACAGCCCTAGCGGTGACGACGTCGAAGGACTCACGGGTCTTTCTGCGGCGGCCGCCTTCTTCTGCACGGATGTGGACGCACTTCACATTCCGGATGCCCAGCTCGCGGCAGGCATCCTCGATGAAGGTGAGCTTCTTCTGGATGGAGTCCACGAGCACCACATACATGTCGGGACGCAGGATCGCGAGCGGCACGCCGGGAAATCCGGCGCCTGTCCCAAGGTCAAGTACGCGGCCATTCTGCGGAAAATATGCCGGGTCATAGACGGTCATGGAGTCATAAATGTTCTTGATGAGACTCTCTTCCCCGTCTTTGATGCCGGTGAGATTCACTTTCTTGTTCATGGCCATCAACATGGCATTGTACTCTGTCATTTTTCTCGCCGCGTCCTCATTCGCTGCGAGACCCAGAGCTTCCATCATTTCTGCAACTGTCATTTTGATTTCCCTTTCAAAATTACTTGAGAATGGTGATATATGGGTTCAGGGTTCAGGGTTAGCCCGTGGGGCGGAGCGTCCCTTGATTGCGCTTGAAAGCCTCTCGCTCACTCTAGTTAGAAGTTAGGAGTTAGGAGTTAGGAGTGGCTAGGGATTAGGGATTGGGGATTAGAAGCAAGCGGTGATCGAAATTTCGCAATCGGCACGTTGACCGTTCTGCAAGGAAGATCTCTCGGCTACGCTCGAGATGACGACGGCGCGAAGCGCTATCAAAATTTTGCGGCGCTTCATTATTTTTTGCGCCGCACCACAATTCCTAATTTCTCACTTCTAATTTCTCATTCAAGCGAAACTTTCAAACGTAATCAAAAGGCGCACGCCCCTATGGGCTAACCCTGAACCCCATCAACCTGAACCTTGAACCTTTTACTTTCCCTTCATTCGCTTCACGTAGACCATCAGGACCGACATATCCGCCGGAGAGACGCCGGAGATGCGGGAGGCCTGCCCCAGAGAAAGCGGGCGGATCTGATCGAGCTTCTGGCGGGCTTCGATGGAGATGCCGTCCAGATGGAGATAGTCGATATCTTCAGGCATCTTTTCCTTTTCCATGCGCGCTGCCTTTTGGACGGCGGCTTCCTGACGGGCGATATAGCCCTCGTACTTCACCGTGATCTCCATCTCCTCGACGGCCTCCGGATCGAAGACGGGGCAGCCAAGGACATCGACCATGGTCTGGTAGGTCATCTCGGGACGCTTTAAGATCTTATCCGCGCCGATGCCTGTCGTGAGCGGAGCAGAGCCGACGCTTGCAAGCGCTGCATTGACAGCCGCCTTGGGCGTGAAGCGCTTTGTCCGAATATAGGCCATCGCTTCCTCATAGGCCTTTTTGCGGGAAAGGAAATGCGCGTAGCGCTCTTCTGTCACAAGGCCGATGTCATGGCCCTTCTCGGTGAGGCGAAGATCCGCATTGTCCTGACGGAGGATCAGGCGGTACTCGCTGCGGCTGGTCATCATGCGGTACGGTTCATTCGTCCCCTTCGTGACGAGGTCATCGATGAGCGCACCGATGTAAGCTTCGTGGCGGGCGAGGATGAAAGGCTCTTTTCCTTTGATCTTGAGCGCCGCATTGATGCCGGCCATAAGCCCCTGTGCCGCGGCTTCCTCATAGCCGCTCGTGCCATTTGCCTGTCCTGCGGAGTAGAGGCCGGGGAGCTTCTTCACCTCGAGCGTCGGATAGAGCTGGAGCGGGTCTAAGAGGTCATACTCGATCGCATAGGCCGGACGCATGAGCTTCACATCCTCGAGCCCCGGGATGGTGCGCAGGAAGGCGTACTGCACGTCGATCGGCATGGACGTCGACATGCCCTGGACGTACATTTCATTCGTGTCAAGGCCTTCCGGCTCGATGAAGAGCTGGTGACGCTTCTTATCGGCAAAGCGGACGACCTTATCCTCGATGGACGGGCAGTAGCGCGCACCGACACCGTGGATCTTGCCCGCATACTTCGGGGCGCGCATCAGATTATCACGGATGATCTGGTGCGTTTCCTCATTGGTATAGGTGAGCCAGCAGTTTCGCTGATTCCTGTCCTCCCGTTCATTCATGAAGGAGAAGGCATGGTTCATCGGATCGCCCTTTTCGAGCGCCATATGATCCAGATGCAGGCTTCTGATATCGACACGGCTCGGCGTGCCGGTCTTGAAGCGGAGGATCTTTAGCCCGTGCTTCTTCAGATTCTCTGACAGACCGACCGAGGGACGCATGCCATTCGGGCCGCCGGAGTACATCGTCTCACCGATGATGATCTCGCTGTCGAGGTACGTCCCCGTCGCCAGAATGACCGCCTTCGCGCGGTACTCTTCATGAAGCTCGGTCGTGATGCCGACGCATGCCCCGTCTTCCACGAGGATATCCATCACCTGCACCTGCTTCAGGTCGAGATTCTCTGTATTTTCCACCACCTTCTTCATATAGGTGTGGTACTTGTTCTTGTCCGACTGCGCGCGGAGCGCGTAGACCGCCGGCCCCTTGCCGAGATTCAGCATGCGCATCTGGATGGCTGTCGCATCGGCTGCGATGCCCATCTCGCCGCCCAGTGCATCGATCTCCTTAACAAGATGGCTCTTCCCCGGTCCGCCGATCGCCGGATTGCATGGCATCATGGCGACATTTTCCAGAGAGATCGTAGTGAGCAGCGTCTTCATCCCCATGCGCGCTGCCGCAAGTGCCGCCTCGCAGCCTGCATGGCCTGCGCCGACGACGATCACATCATACGTATCAATGAGATACATGGTATCCTTCTTTCTTTGCCTCGCAGGAGCTCTTCTCCTGCACTTGTTGATTGCTTATATTCCAAAGTCTTATTATATAAAATTTTTTCGTCCATTTCAAAGAAAGAATAGAGGAAGGTTGGCGGGTTCGGGGTTCGGGGTTCAACAGGTTCTAAGGATTCGGAAGATTCAACAGGGTTGGTGCGGCGCCAGATCCTTCGACTCAGTTCTCACTGTTCCGCCTTTACATTTTCGAACATCCGACATTTCACTCCGCTCAGGATGACGAAATGCGCCGCGGAGTATAAATAGGGCGATGCCCCAAAGTGGCATTTAAGTCACTAGTCACTAGTCACTCGAGACTCCTAATCCCTAGCCACTAATCCCTAATCCCTGCTTTCAAACTTCAGGGTTCAGGGTGAACACAATGAGAAATGAGAAATGGTGGTAGCGGCTTTGCCGAGATCCTTCGGCTCAGCTCGCAGCTGTTCTGGCATTCGTTATCTCACATACGACGTTTCTCGCCGCTCAGGATGACGAAACGGGGCGATGCCCGCTGGCTGTGAGATTAGCGGCACTCTCGTATCGTCATTTCGAGCGTAGTCGAGAAATCTTTCTTGCATAACGGTTATCGAAGATTGTGCCCTGGTAGCATCCTCAATACCTCTCGTTTTCCGTCACCAAACATACGTCGATTTCCTGCCTGCCATAGAGATCCCTCCACTTCGGTCGGGATGACGTTGTGCGGTGTCCCGCGCAACCTGAACCCCGAACCCTGAACCAGACAACCTTTATTTCCCCACGCAGAACCTTTCGAAGATGGAATTGATGAGCTCCTGATCCACCGTGTCTCCGGTGATCTCCCCCAGCGTATGCCACGCCTCGGTGACATCAATGGTGATGCAGTCCGCAGGCATGCCAGAGCGGATGGACTCTTCGGCGCGCTCGACGGCCGCGAGAGCTTTCTTCACCAGATCCACATGCCGCAGGTTCGTCAAGAAGAGCTCACGGCCCGCGGAGACATCCTGATGCCGAGTGATATGATGGAGCTCCTCCTCCAGCTCGGCCATGCCGCTGCCGTAGCGAGCGGAGATCGGCACGACCGGAATATCCCCGGCGAGTGCTTTCACATCTGCCGTCTCGATCTCCTGCGGCAGGTCATACTTATTCAGGATGACAAGCGCCTTTCTTCCATAAAGAGAGGCGAGCAGCGCGCGGTCCTCTTCCGAGAGCGGGCGAGAGCCGTCGATGACTGCCATGATGAGGTCAGCCTTCTCCATGGACTTCTTCGCGCGCTCGATGCCGATGCGCTCGATCTTGTTCTCCGTCTCACGGATGCCGGCTGTATCCATCAGGATGAGCGGCACACCGCCGATCTTGATGGACTCCTCGATGGTGTCGCGCGTCGTCCCGGGAATATCCGTCACGATGGCCCGCTCCTCCTGCAAAAGCGCGTTCAAAAGGCTCGATTTCCCTGCATTCGGACGGCCCACGATCGCCGTGCGCAGGCCATCGCGGATGATGCGCCCCTCTTCGGAGCGAGAGAGCAGGCTCCGAAGCGATGAATCGATGGCAGAAAGCCCCTCTTCGATCTCCTCATTCGTGAGATCCTCCAGGTCTTCCTCCGGATAGTCAATGGTGACTTCGAGCTTGGCGATCAGATCCTTCAGTTGGTCGCGCGAAGCACGCACGAAGGAGGAAAGCGCGCCCGAGAGATGGCTTTCTGCCTGCGAGAGCGCTGCCGCTCCCTTCGCCTCAATGATATCCATCACGGCTTCCGCCTGCGACAGGTCGAGGCGTCCATTCAGGAAGGCCCGCTTCGTGAATTCACCGCGGTGCGCGGGGACGGCCCCCTTTTCCAGAACGAGCGAGAGCGTCTGGCGGAGCGCCTCCATCGAGCCGTGGATCTGGATCTCCACGACATCCTCGCCCGTGTAGGAATGCGGCGATCTCATGTAGACGGCGAGCCCCTCGTCCACCTGCCGATCCCCTTCCATGACACGGCCGAAATACATGCGGTACGGCTCCGCTTCATGAAAACTCTTGATCTTCTTCGTATGAAATACGCGGTCTGCGACATCCGCCGCCTGCATGCCGGAAATGCGGATGATGCCGATCCCGCCCTCGCCCGGGCTGGTCGCGATCGCCGCGATGGTGGTCTCTTCGTACATAGGTTGGTACTCCTTCGGAATGGTAATCCCACAAATCATGGCAATGACTGGAGGGCAGTCACTGGTCACTTTTATCCTATTATAGCGAACACAGAGGGAAGTGGCTAGGGAATTTGGGGTCAGCCCCTTGGGCGTATCGCTCTTTGATCGCCAATGAAAGCTCTTCTTTCGAGTGAGAAATGAGGCATATGGATGCGGCGCATAAAAACCAGAAGCGCCACGAAGTTTTGAAATATGCGGTATTCTCGAAAGGTGAGAAACCCGTGAGCCTTTCGAACCTTCAGCACCTTTTAACCTATGAGGACAAACATAAAGCGCAGATCTTATTTTCTGCATTCGACCTTTCGGAAGCATAAACTTATGCACCATTGCATACCAGTTCCCCATCGGAGTAATACTATTAAGTTAAGCGGCAGAACGTTCTTGGCTCCCCATCGGGGGAGCTGCCCGAA
>OLYN01000549.1_pt1 | contig 21347 bp, 20 predicted proteins | sample 1674231 | NCBI WGS metagenome assembly OLYN01 (sample SAMEA103958153, study PRJEB25191) | human gut metagenome
AGAAAAAGAAAACCACCACTCTTACGAGTGATGGTTTTCTTTTTCTATTGATATATTGTGAATTAAACTCCGGACAACGTAGTTGACCGGGGCGCTAGACGTCCGGGGGACGTCTGTTCAGCGCGGACCGAAGCGGAGCGTAGACCGCTAGACGTCCGGGGGACGTCTGTTTAGCGCGGACCGAAGCGGAGCGTAGACCGAATCCCCGATGTCTCATTATTCAATGAACACTGTTTTTTTGATGTTAAAAAATCAATTACTCCTAAATAGTGGACAACATGTTTTAATTAGTAAAACTGCACAAAAACTGATTGAAAATTTGTGCATGTTTGTTAACACTTTCAGAGGTCAAGGTGATACTATAATAACCGTAAAAACCCCCCAATACATTATATATTTTTTACTATCCCCATAGTAAAATACCTTCTCCTAAAAGACAGCAGAACGATGGCTGTCTTTTTTTTGATCTAATTTAAGAAAAAGACAGCCATACATTTAATATATATTATTCGTTTATTTGGTTGAAATTTTACCGTTAAAATTACGTCGTTAGATTTACACCGCTAGTTTTACAGCTTAAGATTTACACCGTCAGATTTATATTGCTTCCTGCCCGCAGTGATGTGTAGTAATCATCATACGACGAGCTCTGTAATACTATATTCTTTGCGTTTGGATGATTTCATAGCATCGCGGTTGTTTGAATAATAATTTCTCATAAAATATGTTGCTGAAAGATTTGTTGCTGAACTTACTCGTGTACTCATGTTAATCCTCTTATTATTTTTAATTATAACTATGCAGTTACTATTATTTTAGGTTTTATTTTGAACGTATAATCGCGCTTAAATAATTGTTATAAATATTTTATCGGATATTTGCACGAAAAAGTTTACTTATGCGATCAAAAGAAGTAAAATGTAAAAGAATGCGTAGAATAAGAAAAACGCGATTATGCAATCGAAATGCTACCAAGCAAAGAGTAACAGAACATAATGTAAAAAGCATAATGTACTAAAACAAAATGTAACAAACATAAAGTTACAAAAAATGCAACAAACGTAATGTAACCAAAGGAGGATATGGGGCATGAGTAAAAAAGCTTTCGGTACAACATCAAAAGGAGTGGAGGCATCGCTTTACGAAATCAGCAATGGCAGTGGAGTGAGAGTATTTTTGACAGACTATGGCGCTTCAGTTGTATCTATTTTTGTAAAAGACAGGGATGGTAATGAGAGAGATGTCATTTTAGGATATGACAATGTAAAGTCATATGAGAAGGAGTACTGCTATTTTGGCGCTACTGTCGGCAGATATGCAAACAGGATTTCTGATGCAAAGGTTAATATTGATGGAGTGGAATATAAGCTTGAGGCTAATGACAATGAGAACAGTCTTCACAGTGGCTCAAATGGTTTTTCTAAGCGCCTCTGGACTGTTAAGGAGCAGAAGGCAGATGAGATTACCTTTGAGATAGAGGATGCAGATTTAGAGCAGGGCTTCCCGGGAAATGCAGTCGTTGATGTGACATTTAAGGTGACAGGGGAAAATGCTCTCGCTATTATATACAATGCAAAGGCAGATAAGACAACTACCTTCAATATGACAAACCACAGCTATTTCAATCTGAACGGTCATGCATCAGGAAGCGTATACACTCACACATTGCAGATAAATGCTGAGCATTACACACCTGTAAAGGATTCCAAGGCTATTCCTACAGGTGAGATTGCACCGGTTGAGGGTACACCATTTGATTTTACAGAGGCTAAACCAATTGGAAGAGATATCGAGGCAAATGATACACAGCTTCACTATGGAAGTGGATATGATCACAATTTTGCAATAGACAAGACCGCTCCGGGAGTAGAAAAGGTCGCAACAGCATACTCTCCTGAGAGTGGCATACAGATGGAGGTATACACCGATTGTGTCGGAATCCAGCTTTATACTGCCAACTTTATCGTGGGACAGGAAGGCAAGGGCGGAGTCAAATACAATAACCGCGATGCATTCTGCCTCGAGACACAGTTCTATCCAAACTCAATAAATGAGACCAACTTCAGTACACCTGTTACAAAGGCTGGCGATACATACCACACAGAGACAGATTACAAATTCTCTGTGAGATAAAATGCCAACATAAGAGAGATACAGAATAGTTAAAGCCCACCATATTGATGAAATTTATCATTAATATGGTGGGCTTTCTTAAGCTTTGTTTAATCAAACACTGATACAGTGGTTTTATTTCCGGAAATGTGGTATAAATATATTTATATTTATATCTATATTTATGTGTATATTTATGTGTACATTTATATGTATATGTATATTTATATGTATGAAATACATTGATAAATATAGATAATTATTGAGATGACTTCGCACACGCAAACCTGCATTATCGCTAGCATATGGTGTGTTCCGAAGAAATATATGAACTGCCACAAGGTTCCATTAAACCTCGGTAACGATAGAAAGCAGACTGATAAAACAGACTATCCGGATGCATTTTTTGTGGCTGACTTCATATATTTCTGAGGAATATACCATATGCCGGCGCACCATCACAGCCTGCAAGTGCGAAGTCCCCTAAAAATAGAAATTAAAACAAATAAATATATAGCACAGAGGAAACAAACCATGAAAATAGTATTTTTAGATTCCAAAACAATTGGTGACGACATCGACCTTTCCGAATATGACAAGCTCGGGGAGGTTGTCAAATATGATTTTTCGACAACAGAGGAAGCAGCGGAGCGCACAAGGGATGCTGATGTGATTGTTTTAAATAAGGTCGAGGTAAATGAGAAATCTATAGGACAGGCAAAAAATTTAAAGCTCGTATGTGTGACTGCAACAGGCACAAACAATCTGGATAAAGAATATCTGGCAAAAAGAGGTATTGAATGGAGAAATGTCGCAGGGTATTCTACAGAGACCGTGGCGCAGCATACGTTTGCACTGCTATTTTACCTGCTTGAGAAGCTGAGATATTATGATGATTATGTGAAGAGCGAGAAATATGTGGGTGATACGTCGTTTACGCATTTTTCCAATGTGTTTCACCAGATTAGCGGTATGACCTGGGGCATCGTGGGGCTTGGAAATATCGGAAGACGCGTGGCTGATATCGCAAAGGCTTTTGGCTGCCATGTGGTTTATTATTCTACATCAGGAAGAAATTCGCAGCCGGGCTACGAGAGGGTGGATTTTGATACTTTGCTTGCCACGTCTGATATCGTGTCGGTGCATGCACCGCTCACAGATGACACACTTGGTCTGATGGACAAGGCTGCGTTTGAAAAGATGAAAAAATCTGCGATATTTTTAAATCTTGGCAGAGGTCCTATAGTGAATGAAGCGGATCTGGCACAGGCGCTTATGGATGGAGAGCTGGCAGCGGCAGGTCTTGATGTGCTGGCGCAGGAGCCTATGAGTGAGGATAATCCGCTCCGTGCGATAAAGGATTCAAACAAGCTGATTATCACACCGCATATTGCGTGGGCAAGCGTTGAGGCAAGAACAAATCTGATGCACATTATATACAGTCAAATTGAGGACTTCTTTGCTAATTAGGAAATATTTTTAAAATCAAATCGCAACATTAAGAGAAAGCATTAAGAGGTACATTAAGAGGAAGCATTAAGAGGCAATATTAAGAGGCAATATTAAGAGGCAGAAATGAGCATCAAATTTGAGATAACAAAACAAAACAACATACATTTTGGAATTGCAGCAGTGGCGGCCGCGCTGGTAGGTTACTTTACGTCGGCAAGCTGGTGGGTGATTCTTTTGTTTGCGGCAGTATATTTTGGACTTGTAAATGTGAAGCTTGAGCTTCCGGTGAAGCTGTCGTGGCTTTGGGCTGCTATACTGCTTGTCATCGGAGCGATACTATCTGTTTTTTCGGTGCAGTATGTGCTGCTGACAGATGAGGACTTTGTGAAGACCACCGATATGGTATGCGTGGTGAATATGGTTCTGGCGCTCGCCATATATCTGGTAATTCTTTTTATCACAAACAACACGAGGCTGACATGTACCATAGCATCAATTGCCATACTCGCGTTTGGATTTATAGATTATTTTGTCTATGAATTCCGTGGCAATGAGTTTACGTATGCGGATTTGAAGTCAGCGGGAACAGGACTTTCTGTCGTGACAAAATACAAATTCGTCATAGACTACAAGTTTTTGTATGTGATTCTGGCGGCTATTTTGTATATCATGCTGGTAAGGCGCATAGAAGTGCAGTTCGAGTCTGCTATCCATATGAGAATTATTTCGATTCTTCTCACAATAATATGTGTGCTGTATGTCATCATGAATTCCATGTCACTGAACACCGAGACCTGGGAGAAAAAGGGCACGTACAGAAACGGCTATCTGCTGAACTTTATGCTCGGCATAAGGGACAGCTTTGTGAAGGCACCTGATGGTTACAGCAAGGCAGCAGTTGACAAGATAGCAGGCAATTTCAAGGAAACGGACAGCTCATATTCGCAGTCTGATGCGAAAAATCCGACAATCATTGTTATCATGAATGAGTCGTTTGCTGATTTGTCGGTGGTGGGAGATTTTGAGACCAACACGCAGGTCACGCCGTTTATGGATTCTCTGAGTGAAAATACGCTTAAAGGCTATGCTCTTTCGTCCGTGTACGGTGCGAAGACGCCAAACTCTGAGTGGGAATTTGAGACAGGAAACTCGATGGCATTTCTGCCGGACGGCTCGGTGGTTTATCAGCAGTATATAAATGATGACCCGACATCCATAGTCTCAAACCTGAAGAATATCGGCTATACGACGGTTGCGATGCATCCGTACTATGCGACAGGCTGGAGCAGGAACAAGGTTTATCCGCATCTGGGCTATGATGAGACTTACTTTATAGATGATTTTGACCAGACAAAGATACTCAGGGAATATATCACTGACCAGGAGCTCTATGATAAGATCATTGACCGCTACGAGAAAAAGAGCGATGACGAGAAGCTTTACATCATGGGTGTCACGATGCAAAACCATGGTGGCTACGGTGAGAGATATGACAACTTCAACCAGGAGGTTTACAAGGTTGGAGCGTCATACACCGATGCGAACCAGTATCTGTCGCTTTTGAATGAAAGTGACAAGGCACTCGAAAATCTCATCACATACTTTAAGGGTGTGGATGATCCGGTAGAGATTGTGTTTTTTGGAGACCACCAGCCGGGGCTGTGCAATGATTTTATCAAGCTCTTAAATGGCAAGGGCAATTCCGGACTTACGGAGCAGGAGCTTGAGAATCTGTACAAGGTGCCGTTTTTCATATGGACCAATTACGAGACGGATGCACAGAAAGTTGATGTGACGAGCCTCAACTACCTGTCCACACTGACGCTTGAGAGAGCCAACATAGATCTGCCGGCATACAACCGGTTCCTCGCAGAGCTGATGGAGAAGATTCCGGCCATAAATTCAAGGGGCTATTATTCGAAAAAGAATGAGTGTTTTATGCATGTGGATGACGCAACAGGAGACGAGGCAAAATGGATAAAGGCATACAATATCCTACAGTACAATTCGATGTTTGACGAGAAGGACAGAAGTTCACTGCTGTTTCCGTACCTGAAATAAAAAGGTAATTATTCAGAAACACTGAGAAGAACGGTAAAAAAGAAGCAAGAGAGGAAGTAACATAATGAGCAACAATACAACTGAGAAAAAAGCGGTCGTTTTCGACCTTGATGGAACACTTCTATACACACTTGAGGATTTAAAAAATGCAACAAACTATGCGTTGAAACAAAATGGCATGCCGGAGCGTACACTCGACGAGGTGCGCAGATTTGTGGGAAACGGTGTAAAGCTTCTGATGGAGCGCGCAGTGCCGGACGGAGCAGACAATCCAAAGTTTGAAAAGACATTTTCGGATTTCAAGGAATATTATGAGGCTCATTGCAATGACTATACAGCACCTTATGATGGAATCATGGAGCTTTTAAAGGAGCTTAAATTAAACGGTATAAAGCTTGCTATTGTTTCAAACAAGCTTGACCCGGCGGTAAAGGAGCTCAATCAGCTCTATTTCAAGGAGTATATGACATCGGCAGTCGGCGAGATGGAGGAGGAAGGCATCCGTAAAAAGCCGGCGCCTGATATGGTGCAGAAGGCACTTAAAGAGCTTCAGGTGAGTGCAGAGGACGCTATCTACGTGGGGGATTCTGATGTGGATATCGCCACAGCGAAAAACTCAGGTCTGGAGTGCGTATCTGTCACATGGGGATTTCGTGATGTAGAGTTTTTGAAGGAGCATGGTGCAACAAATCTGATAGATGAACCGGTCGAATTGTTAAATTACGTATAATCAGGAGAACTTTGATTTATGCTTTCAGAAAAGGGACTATTGATAATTGAAAAGCTGGCAGAGCACAACAATGAGCTTGTCACATCAAAGGCTCTCGCCGCGTCCACAGGTATGTCGGAGCGAAGTGTGAAGACATATCTGAAGGAGGTGGCTGATTTTTGTGAGCAAAACTCTATGACGCTTGACAGAAAGCCGGGCAAAGGCATGAAGCCGTGCTTTAGCGATGCGCAGATAGGAAAGATTCTGGATGTGGCAGGAAGGAAATCGGCAGCAGTATCGCAGAAGAAGCGACAGAACTACATATCGTATATTCTGCTAAGCGGCTGGGATACATACACGTATGCGCTTTTTTCGGAGGAGTTAAACGTCAGCAAGAATGTCATCATGGATGATATAAATGAGCTTGACGCAGAGCTTGTGCTCTTTGGCATTAAGGTGCACAGAACGGCGGGCTACGGAATATATGCGACAGGCAGTGAGCTTGATATCAGAAAAGCCATGAGGCATTTCTGCAGATATCCAATCAGTGATAAGCAGGTTATCAAGACCGATGACCACAGGCTTTCAAGACGCGCGGCCGAGGTGATAGCCAATAATTTCAGAAGCGTAAATCTGTCGATGGCAGTTGACATGATACATCATGTGGAGAGACGCTTTGATATCATCTTTACGGATTACACATTTCAGATGCTGGCAGAGTACATAGCCATTGCACTTTTCAGGGTGGATGTGGAGAAGGAACTGAAAACGGATGAGTTAGATCTGTCGAATCGAATGTGTGATGATGCAAGTGATGGGGATGCGGGCACCGAAACAGAGCAGCAGGTACAGAAAAATGGATTCATAATGACAGAGCATGAGAACATGGCAAAGGAGGCAGCAGGCTTTCTGGAAAGATATCACGGCATCAGCCTCTCACAGCCTGAAATCATGTATCTGGCAATGCTTTTTTCCTGTGCCGAGGGACAAAATCGCGTTGTCATGTCCTGTGAGGAGGCGCTTAGCATAGAGGATGAGATGATAGTGTATCTGTCAAATCTTCTCGCTGCCAATCTGATTGAAAATGAGCTTCTACGTGAGAGCATGCGTAGCTTTTTGCCGGGCTCCATTGCGAGGACTCATTTTGGCATAGAGATAGACAATCCGTTTCTTTCCGATATCACACAATCGTATGCCAGTCTCTTTACGGTATGCTTTACAGTATCGAGATACTACGAAAAGTACACAGGTGCCATGCCGAGCGAGAATGAGATAGCATTTATTGCCTTGCAGGTGGGCGGAGCCCTGCACAGAAATCCTATGACAGTGCGCGCAGTGTTAATCGGTGCGGCAGGCTATGCGACCGGCAGCATAATAGCGGGCAAAATAGAAAACAGAGTGCCGGATGTAAGGATAGTAAGCATTTTGTCGTCAGACCGCATAGAGCATATTGACGAGTATGACTGTGACCTCATACTCTCGACCATAGACACACAGGCAGATATCCACAATGATATGAGATTTCTGTATGTTTCTCCACTAATCAGTGCGCAGGATGAGAAAAATATCAGAAACAAGTGCTTTGAGCTCATGACCGGCCAGAGCGCGGAGGTCAGCGAGTTTTCACAGATGCTGTCGGAGGAATTTATTATATTTGAGAAAAAGGCGAAAAAACGCAAGGATGTTTTAAAGCGTGCGTGCCAGCTTCTCATAAACAAAGGAATAGTGCAGAGCGAGTTTGCGAGGGATGTACTGGAGCGTGAGAAGGTGGAGGCAACCGCTGTGGGCTGCAATATAGCCATACCGCACGGAAAGCCTGAGCATGTAAACCGCTGCCAGATACTTGTTATACGTCTCGACAAGCCGATAGAGTGGGGCGAGAGGATGGCAGACATGATATTTCTGCTTGCGATAAACTTTGACAGTGTCAACACGACAAAGGCATTTTTCCATGACTTCACGAAGCTTCTAAATGAAAATGGAGCGACTGACAGGCTCAGGGAGGCTGCTTCACCTCATGAGCTTTGTGCAGCTATCCGGAAAGAGCTGGGGTGGAACTGAATATCACATTAATACAAAATTGCACCAGAGATGGTGCAATTTTGCATTTTGGGGAATATTGAAAAAACTCATACCGCACAGTACAATAAAACCATAGAAAGCAACGGACATATGACAGGCTGATGAATAGCAGAGGGCGATACAGTTAATCATATGTGTGAGCGAAATAAACAAACCAATAATTTTAAATTCAGGAGGACAAAACTATGGTAAGCAAGACAATGGTAGTAAAAGCAGCAGAGGGACTTCACATGAGACCTGCAGGAGTTATCGCAAGAGAGGCAGGCAAGTTTGATTCAGACGTAACAATCGTATTCGGCGACAAGAGAATCAACGCAAAGAGCCTTGTAAACATCATTGCAGCATGCATCAAGAAGGATGCAGAGATTACATTCGAGTGTGAGGGAGCTGATGAGGAAGCAGCACTTGCAAAGATGGAAGAGCTCGAGGCAGACAACTTCGGAGATTAATCAACCAGCAAAGTCAATCGGAGGTGTGATATGTACAAAGGAATCGCCGGCTCAGAAGGAATCGGAATAGGAAATGTGGTCATTATCGAAGAGCATGAGATAGTGATCGAGAATAAGAAAATTACAGATACAGACGCTGAAATCGCACGTCTCCAGGGAGCCATTGAGAAATTTGTAAATGATACAAACGCCATGGCAGACAGAATGGAAAAGACAGTCGGAGCAAAGGATGCGGATATCCTTCGCGGACATATCCAGATGCTTCAGGATCCGACCATAGAGGAGCAGATTACAGCGCTCATAGTCAGTGAGAAAATCACGGCAGAGAAGGCACTCGACCAGGTGCTTGAGCAGACAGCAGAGATATTTGCACAGATACCTGATGAGCTTTTGCAGCAGAGAGCAACAGATTTCAGGGATATCAAAGCCAGAATCCTTAAGATTCTGCTTGGAATCGAGGACTACGATATCTCAGCAGCTCCGGCAGGTACAGTGCTCGTGGCACATGACCTGACACCATCCATGACAGCAGGTATCGTGGCAGAGAATATCGCAGGAATACTCACAGAGGTGGGCGGCAGAACCTCCCACTCAGCAATACTTGCAAGAGCTATGGAAATCCCGGCAGTTCTCAGTATTGATGGAATCTGCACAGCTGTCAAAAATGGTGACAGAGTGGTACTCAACGGAACAAGCGGAGAGGCAATCGTAAACCCTGACGCTGAGACAGAGCAGAAATTCGCTGGGCTGCTTGAGGAATACAAAAAAGAGAAGGAGCTCTTAAAGAAATTTGCTGGTGTGCCGACAGTATCAGCAGACGGCACAAAGGTAGAGCTTGTATGCAATATCGGAAAGCCTGAGGACGCAAAGAAAGCTGTAGAGTGTGACGGAGAGGGAATAGGACTTTTCCGTACAGAGTTCCTTTTCATGGACAGAGATACAATTCCTACAGAGGAAGAGCAGTTTGAGGCATACAAATCAGTAGCTGAGACAATGAAGGGCAAGCCTGTCATCATCCGTACACTTGATATCGGAGGCGACAAGGAAATCCCATATCTGGGCCTTGAGAAAGAGGACAACCCATTCTTAGGTTACAGAGCTATCAGATTCTGTCTCCAGAGAACAGACATCTACAATACACAGCTTCGTGCACTTGTGAGAGCCAGTGCATTCGGCAGGATAAAGATAATGGTTCCGCTTGTGACAGGCGTAGATGAGCTTCGCAGTGTAAAGGCAATGGTAGCTGACATCATGAAAGAGCTTGATGCAGAGGGCATTGCATACAACAAGAACCTCGAAATCGGTATCATGATGGAGACACCGGCAGCCTGCATGATGGCGGATGTGCTTGCAAAAGAGGCAGCCTTCTTCAGTATCGGAACAAACGACCTGACAGGCTACACAATGGCAGTAGACCGTGGAAACTCAAAGGTAGCATACCTTTATTCAGCCTTCAATCCGGCAGTGCTGCGCGCAATCAAGCGTATCATCGAGTGCGGTAAGAAAGAGGGAATCATGGTAGGCATGTGTGGAGAGGCAGCAGCTGATCCAAAGCTCATTCCGCTGTTACTCGCATTCGGACTTGATGAGTTCTCAGTGAGTGCCACAAGTGTGCTCAAGACCAGAAAGACCATCGCAGACAGCAGCATGGCAGAATGCAAGGCATTGGCAGACAAGGTAATGGCATGTGCTACAGAGGCAGAGGTACAGGCAGTGCTTGCGCAGCAGTAGATGCTAAATCCAAACAAGTATAAAAGTTAGTAAAAAAGTATAAATAAGAGTAAAATATAAAAGTATAACATTGAAATTTATTATAAAGACGGCTGAACCGGTGGGGACCGGGACGGCCGTCTTTTTTGTGTACGCGAAATGAAAGATGAATATTTAGTCATTTACGATTTAGTTATTTATGATTAACTAAATTACGATTGACTAAATCGATATAAGTAATAAAATATTGTGTATAGAGATGGAGGGAGAAATGAGATATGAACAAAAAAGTGTAGCTAAAGAATGTATTAATATAATATTACTGCTAATAAATATTAAAATACCATCAATAGTTTATAACTATTATTTTAAATACTCTGAAGGTCCATATTTACAAATTGCAGTGATTGTAGAATATAGTTTGACTTGTATAGCGTGGATGATATTGATATTGTATATAATAAAAGTTTTAAATTTAAAGAATAAAGCCGGCATTGATTAAACAATAAAGAAGGGGGAAGCCTGTAGTGGAAAAAAATAGGAAACAGATTATTATCTGCGCAGCGATTGTCGCTTGTGTCTGTGTAATCAGTGTATTAATTACATATAACATATTACAACAAAAAAATCATCTGACAGTGGAACTCTATTATGGAACTTTTGATTTTTCAGAGTATCAAAATGTTAAGAGTACCAATAAATTAGCCATTATACATGATAGCGATGAAAAACAGGGTGAATATGAAATGGAGATAGAGAATACTGATAAGGTTGAAACGGGAATCTGGAAATGGAACGATGATGGTTATATTACCTTGTATCAGGATGATAAAGCAGTTGCAAATCTAGTGTATATGAATGGTAAATATCTTTTCTTTGATGCCGATGTTGAAATCCAAAAACTTAAAAGGATATCTGAAACGGCAATAGTAAGATAATTGAGAGCATAAGCTTCTTTAGGTTTCTTTAGAATTATTTATAATTCTTAAATGATTTTTCAGCTAATTCTTTATATGTATATAGTATTGTAAAGCCATAGATGTCTATGGCTTTTTTAATGTTTGGTAGTATTGAGGAGATGGGATATGATAGAAACAGCTATTATATATATAAAAAGAAATAAAATAAAATCTTTGATTATCATACTGATCATCGCGACAATAATTCTGGGTGAAATTATTGGCCTGCTATTAAGCAATGCCTCGGAAAAATCTGAGAGAGATGCATATTTATATAATGGGGCAGCCTTAGTAATTGAGGATGATAATGGAGGTTTTACAAAGAGTGATTATGATGAAATCAGAAAAGTAAAATATGTAACAGGACTTGGGGCATGGAGAGAGCTGATTGCAGATCCGGTGGATACAGAGAATGTAAAGGAACATAAAGGAATAGATCCGGAGAATAAAGATGTAAGCAATCGGGCTGATAAAATGGTAATTGTTGCAAATATGGATGTGCAAAAATATAGCTTGTTTTCATGGGAAAAGAATGTTTCTCTTATTGAAGGAGAATTTCCTACTTACAAAAATAAAGGAATTATTGTAGAACAGCGATATGCGAAAAAAAATAACCTTAAGGTAGGGGATGAAGTTAAATATACTATAGGAGACCAACCGGAGGTAACGTCTTTACAAATATGCGGAATTTATAAAGTGGACAGTGATTTCGAAATATATGACTCAAATGAAGAGGGAACCTCGGTATACATACATAGTCCATATAATTCTATATATGTAGATTATGATTATATTGTAGAGTTGTTAGGGTTAGAGTACACCGCGTCAACGGGAAGTGAAGTGTATATTGATAAGATAGAGCATATAGATGCGGTAAAAACCCAGTTAAAGAAAATGTATGGAGATAATGTGGAAATATATGATAATACTTCCAATTATCTCGATTCAGAATGTAAAGTCGTAGGATTGATGGGAAAAACATCAAAAATAATTTGCTGGATGATAATTATAATGGGTGAAATTATTTTGTTAATCGTTTTCTCGTTTTATACTATCCAATACCAAAAAGATACAGGACTTTTTATGGTACTCGGAAGGTCAAGAAAATGGTGTATAGGTAGATTTGCATTTATAGGAATGATATATGCAATTAGTGGTTTGCTTTTGGGTGTGCTATTATACTGTGTGCTTGGCAATTTCATATGTAGCATTATAAGTGGTATAGGTAAGAATGTCATAATTAATAGTACAGACAGAGCTATAGGTGGATATGATACACCCGGAATATTTCAAGGCTTTGAGGTACGTATAGAAATGAGTGCTTTTTTTACTCTGAAAAACATTATAATTTTATTAATAATTTCGTTGGTTAATTGGATTGCATTTATGGTACTGCCTGTTGTAACAACTGTTGAAGAAAATGCAAAGAAACTGTTAAATTCGAAGGGATAGTGGCAAATATGTTGGAAATGATTAATGTATCGTATGCATATAAATCTAAGAAGGAAATTGTGCATGTGCTGGATAAAGTTACATACAGATTTGAAATAGGAGAAATGTATGGAATATTTGGTCCGTCAGGTTCAGGAAAGACAACGTGCTTATCGTTACTTGCCGGTTTAGAAAAACCGGATGAGGGGGAAATTTTGCTGGATGGAGAAAATATACAAAACATTGGTGGAAGAAAACTGCGCCAAAATAGTATATCATTGGTTTTTCAGGATTATCAGTTATTTGATTATATGACTTCCCTTGAAAATGTAATGGTTGCAGCCCAGATAAGCTTACCTGATGTACCCAAAAAAGAATTGATAAAAATGTGTAGAGACAGCCTTGTAATGGTTGGACTTGATGATAGTCAGATAACCCGAAAGGTTACGGAATTGTCAGGTGGACAGCAGCAAAGAGTTGCAATAGCGAGGGCGTTGATAACAGATGCAAAATATATTCTGGCAGATGAGCCTACAGGAAATCTGGATAAAGAAAATCGAAGAAAAATTGTCGAATTGTTACAGCAGATAGCTCATGAACAGGACAGATGTGTTATAGTAGTAACCCACTCGGATTATGTAAAGAAAAAATGTGATATTTGCTATGAAATGGGAGATGACGATGAGGAATAAATGGTGGCAGGCATGCAAAGAATTATTAGGGAGACCGGGGCGGAATATACTAATTGCTATTTGCATATTTGTCCTGACACTGTTTTGCGGAATTGCAACATTTCTAGATTCGGCAATAGAGAGTTTTTACAAATCTTTTGCAGATATGGCAGGATGTTGTGTTCTTGTTGAATTAGACGATTTTTCTACTTTAGATGATTGGAAAGATATTTTAGAATATGCAGATAATAATAAAAATATTGTAGGATATAATAATGCATTTACAAGTGACATTATATGTGAAGCAGTAGATTTTGAAAATGTACCGTATACAGAAAAACAAAGTGATTTTGAGGAAAATAAAATATATGTCAGTGGAAACATAAATACTTCTTACAATGAATATTTCAGTAGTGGTATCTTTAAGATTTCAAAAGGAAAATATCCGATGTCAGGTGATAAAGGGGCAATGATATCCGATAAGCTCGCTTCTGAAAATAACCTGTCAATTGGTAGCAATATATCTATACAGTATAAAAATAATACAATAAGTATTAAGGTGATTGGAATTTATACTGTAATAAATACGCCAAAGACACAGGTGAGCGATGGCTACTATAAAGAAGTGGCTGACAGTATAGTATTCACTGATTATAATTCGTATGTAGAATTAAACAATGAAGCAAGCTGTTATGGGATAAATTTTTTCAGCACAGATTATAAAAGCACATCACTTTTATATGATGATATGAGTAAAATGTTTCAAAATGTTCCGAATTCGGCAGTTGTCAATCAGGTTTTGAATGAGGAACTGCAAATGACAGATGTAATATCAATGTTAAAAAGTATGACAAGTGTGACGTTGAGCGTTATGTATATTGTATGTGTTGTGGTTATGTCGTTACTGACTGTTTTATGGCTTAAAGGACACTCAAAAATGATTGCAATATACAATACACTTGGACAGAGAAAATTTAGGACAATTCAAATTCTGTTATATGAGATTTTGATGATAACTGTTCCGGCGCTTGTGGGGGCAGGAATATTGACATTGGGGTTGCTTAATAGATTTTCTGTCAATATTTTTAAATACTTTGTTGAATTTTGTGAGATTTCGAATTTTCAAAAAAGCTTTTCACTTGATATATGGAACTTTGAAATGAATATCTGGCAATTTGTGTATAGAATCGGTTTTTTGGAAATTAGCATTATTTTAATAACTATGATTGGAAGCTGCATTTATGCTAATAAGGGTTTGCGCACATTAAGGAGTAATTAGGAGCGGTTATGTGGTATAATCTTTTTGATGTAATAAACATGTATAATATGATAGGAGCATATAATGGACAAAATTCTTGTTGTTGAGGATGATAAAACAGTATACAGTGGCATAAAAAAGCTTCTCGAATTGCAGCATTATAGTGTGGTAATTGCACAAAACGGTATGGAGGCTTTGGAAAAAATAGATGAATCGTTCAGCCTTGTAATAATGGATATAATGATGCCACAGTTAGACGGCATTGAAACTTGCAGGAGAATGCGTGAAAGACACAGTGTTCCGATATTGTTTTTATCAGCAAAATCGGAAGAGCTGGATAAGCTGGAAGGGCTTGAAGTGGGCGGTGACGATTACATGACTAAGCCATTTTCAAACATGGAGCTTATTTCAAAGGTTAAAGCTCTTATCAGACGATATCGGGTATATGACAGCGGAAGTGCAAATCGCACAAACAAGGATGAATCTATAGAGATAGATGGACTTAAACTGTTTACGAATCGAAACAAGGTTGAGTTTAATGATAATGAGATAAAATTAACCGGAAAGGAATATGAGATATTAAAATTGCTCATGAAAAATCCGAACCGGATATATACGATTGAGATGATATACGAGATGGTATGGGATGAGGCTTTTACCTATAATGCAAAGAATACTGTTATGGTACACATTAAAAATCTTAGGAATAAGCTTATAAAGGCATGCGGCGATGCATGCATACACACAGAATGGGGAAGAGGATACCGTTTTGAGAGATGATTTAAAGAGGGTAAAGAAAAAGCTGTTTTTGACATTTGCAATTGCGATTATAGGGACATGTGTCGTTTTTGGAATATTATACGATCTGGGAATTGATTTGTTGAACAATTATATTGAAGGTACAACTTTGATCTACTATAACGAAAAGCCATATATAGATGAGTTTCAACAATATGTGACTGATAATGATATAAGTACTACAGATGTCGAGCAATATGATGAATGGATGTCGGAGCATGATGTTTCGTTTTATAGTGTTAAGGAAGAGGGAAAGGTAATATACAACAAGTCAAATGTAGATAAGCTTATATCTCCGGCTAAAAATATGTATGATTACCGATTTACAGGAAGCTATGAGCTGCCTGTCCAGTTCGCCGATATAGAAGCGAAAGTATTTATATATACAGGATTTACGATAAAATATTATATAGCTTTAATGATTTTTGATGTGGGATTTTCTCTTATGATGGGAATTGTATTTGTGTATCTACACATCAGAAAAATTATAGCGGGCTATCAAACAGAGCTTGAAGCATCACAGGAACAGGAGAAAAAAGCGCGACAGGAAAAGGATGAACTGATGCGTAATATGGCTCATGACCTGCGTACGCCGTTGACTGGTGTTATGACATATGTTGATGTAATGAAACTGGAGAACGAAGCATATGCCGAGAATATGAAAAATCTTAATTTTATAAGTGAAAAGGTATTGGATATCAGGACTCAGGTAGACAATCTGCTGGATTTTTCAATTGCCGGTTCACAAAGACCTATTGAATTGGATGCATCAATGGATGTTGAGTATATATTTGGAGATTACCTCTCAGATGTGTGTGCTCAGCTTATGAAAAGCAATTATGAGGTTGATGCAGAAGGAATAAGCTTTAAGCAGGTAAAGGTTGCTGTTAATATGGCATTTTTGACCAGAATATTTTCCAATCTGACAGATAATATATATAAATATGCGGACAATAAAAAGCCTGTTGTTATGAAAACAGCTTTTACGAAAAAAACATTTAGCGTTGAAATTGGCAATGGTGTATGTGACAATAAAACACTTCTTAAAAGTGCCGGGATAGGGCTTAAGAGCGTGGATGCGATGATGCAGCGCATGAATGGAAGCATGAGCTTTAAAAGGGAACATGGGAAGTTTTGGGTGAAGCTTGAGTTTCCGATTGTGTAGTGAATATTTTTTCATGAAAACCTCCATACTAAATAGAAAAGAAGTATGGAGGTTTTTATGAGCAGAAATATAGAAAATCATGATTCGGTGCTCTTGCTTCAGGATTGCATAGCTGGCTGTAAGATGGCACTTGAGAGCATGGACGATATAAGAGAACACACAGATGACAAGCAGCTTCGTGAGCTGATAGACAAGTACTATGATGAGCACACCGGGCTGTCAGTGGATTGCAGGGATATGCTTGACAAAGCAGGTGCAGATATTAAGGAACCGGGTGTGTTTGCAAAGATGGCTGCGAAGCTGCAGACAGCAATGAAGATGGCAGTGAATGATGATCAGTCCCAGGCAGCAAAACTACTGACGGAGGGCTGTAATATGGGCATAGAGACAATCAGCGGCAGTCTCAATGAATATCGCGATGCTGATTCAAAGAGTGTGGCAATTGCAGAGAGGCTCAGGACGCTTGAGGAAAAAATGGTTGGAGATCTGCAGCCACTATTATAAAAAATATAAAATAACGGCTGTTGTACCAAATCAGTACAACAGCGGTATTGACCTGTGGAGCGACGAGCTGTCTGACCTCTGTGTCAAAGCCGTCTGCTCCTTTATTATATCGTCATACATAATTGAGGATTTACAACAACAAAATACTTGAAAAATTCAGATAAATGTACTATATTTAATTATGTATCTTTAAGATTTATAAAAATTAATTGCTGCCGGACACACAAAAAAGGTGCAGACAGCGGCAATGTTCAAAAGAATTTACAATAAATTTTAAAATAGCTCTTGACGGTTACGGCTCAACTGTGATATAGTATACAGGCTTGGAAATAGGTCTTTTTTTTATGCCTTTTTTTAAGGGTACAAACAACAAAGAATTTAAACGGAGGTGGAAGTCGTGCGTACAAAGATTACATTAGCGTGCACAGAATGTCAGCGTCGTAATTACAACATGACAAAGGACAAAAAAACTCATCCGGACAGAATGGAAACCAAGAAGTATTGTAGATTCTGCAGAACTCATACAATGCACAAGGAAACAAAATAGTCTAGGAACTGAGTGAAGGAGTACATTATGGGACAGAATGAAAAAGTCGAAAAGGCTCCAAAAACAAGCTGGTTTTCAGGTCTGAAAGCTGAATTTCAGAAGATTATCTGGCCTGAGAAGCAATCGGTCATCAGACAGACCGTTGCAGTGCTGGCGGTTTCAGTAGTTACCGGTCTTATTATTGCGCTTCTTGACTGGGGTATCCAGCAGGGCGTAGATTTCCTTATTGGTTTACATTTTTAAAACGGAGGCAAAGTGATTATGACAGAAGCGAACTGGTATGTAGTTCATACCTATTCAGGTTATGAAAACAAAGTCAAAGCTAATATTGACAAAACAATCGAAAACAGACATCTTGAGGACCAGATCCTTGAAGTACGTGTTCCGTTGGAGGACGTCACAGAGGTGAAGAACGGTGTTCGTAAACAGGTTTCCAAGAAGATGTTTCCAGGCTATGTTCTTATTCATATGATTATGAATGATGATACATGGTACGTTGTACGAAATACCAGAGGCGTAACTGGATTTGTAGGTCCGGGAAGCAAACCGGTTCCTCTCACAGAAGCCGAGATGAGACCTTTGGGTATTAAGACGGAAAACGTGGTAGTTGATTTTGCTGAGGGTGACATGATAGTCGTTATCGGCGGTGTCTGGAAGGATACAGTCGGTGTTATCACAGCTATGAATTATCACAAGCAGACAGTTACAATCAATGTAGAACTGTTCGGTCGCGAGACACCGGTAGAAGTAAGTTTCGCAGATGTTAAGAAAACAAATTAAGGAGGCAATTCCAAATGGCAAAGAAAGTAGAAGGATACATTAAATTGCAGATCCCTGCTGGAAAGGCAACTCCAGCTCCTCCAGTTGGACCTGCACTTGGACAGCACGGTGTAAACATCGTAGAGTTCACAAAGCAGTTTAATGCAAAGACAGCCGATCAGGGCGACTTAATTATCCCTGTAGTTATTACTGTATATGCAGACAGAAGTTTCAGTTTCATTACTAAGACTCCACCTGCTCCGGTATTAATCAAGAAAGCTTGCAAGATTCAGTCTGGTTCAGGTGAGCCAAACAAGAAGAAGGTTGCTAAGATCACAAAGGCACAGGTTCAGGAAATCGCTGAGCTTAAGATGCCTGACTTAAACGCAGCTTCACTTGAGTCTGCAATGAGCATGATCGCTGGTACAGCAAGATCAATGGGTGTTGAAGTGGTTGACTAACACTTAGCGAAACCAACATACCCCTAAAATAGTTGCAAATTTATGCAACCCAAAATAATAACAAAGAAACGTAAATGTGGGAGGGCCCTCTCCCGATATTACCACCAGGAGGTTATTTTTTCATGAAAAGAGGAAAGAAGTATCAAGACGCTGTTAAGGCATTTGATAAGAAAGAGCAGTACGATGTTGCTGACGCTATCTCTATCGTAAAGAAAAATGCTACAGCTAAATTTGACGAGACAATCGAGCTTCATCTTAGAACAGGCTGCGACGGACGTCACGCAGAGCAGCAGATCCGTGGTGCGGTTGTATTACCACACGGAACAGGAAAAACAGTTAAGGTTTTAGTTTTCGCTAAGGGAACTAAGGTTGACGAGGCACAGGCAGCAGGAGCTGACTTCGTTGGAGGCGAGGAGTTAATTCCAAAGATCCAGAACGAGGGATGGTTAGACTTCGACGTTGTAGTTGCTACACCTGATATGATGGGTGTTGTTGGTCGTTTAGGACGTGTCCTTGGACCAAAGGGCTTAATGCCAAACCCAAAGGCAGGAACAGTTACTATGGATGTAACAAAAGCTGTTAACGATATCAAAGCCGGTAAGATTGAGTACAGATTGGACAAGACAAACATTATCCATGTGCCAGTTGGAAAAGCATCTTTCACAGACGAGCAGTTAAACGACAACTTCCAGTCTCTTATGGGTGCAATTAATAAAGCAAAACCTGCTAGCTTAAAGGGTCAGTACATTAAGAGCGCAACTCTTACATCTACAATGGGACCTGGCGTTAAGTTAAACGTGGTTAAGATTACACAGTAAGATAGTTAAACAGTTACAGTAAAACAATTTACAAGACCTATCAAACGCCAAGCAAAAGTTTTGCGGAAAGTAATTGACATCCGTAATATAGTTTGATATAATTGCAATGCATATTGCCGAAGACAGTAGGTGCCGCAAGGCGTAAACGTAGAACCTACCGAGGGAATTTTCGAGATTTATCTTGAATTTTGACTTGTACCCTTCTGTCGACAGGCAGGAGGGTTTCTTTGATTAATAAATCAAATACCTCATGTCTTTTATGCGAAAATCTAAAAGGAGGTAAATGAATCGTGGCAAAGGTAGAACTTAAACAGCCAATCGTAGATGAGATTTCCGGTGTTATCAATGGTGCACAGTCAGTAGTAGTTGTTGATTACTTAGGACTCACAGTAGCAGAGGATACTCAGTTACGTAAACAGTTAAGAGAAGCCGGTGTAACTTACAAGGTATACAAGAATACTTTAGTAAACCGTGCAATCCAGGGGACAGAGTTCGAGGGATTAAAGGATGTCCTTGAAGGACCAAGCGCATTCGCTGTATCAACAGAGGATGCAACAGCACCAGCTAGAGTCTTAGCTAAGTTCGCTAAAACAGCTCCGGCTTTAGAGATTAAAGCAGGTGTAGTTGAGGGAACATTTTATGATGCTGAGGGTATGAAGGCAATCTCCGCTGTACCTAGCAGAGATGAGCTTCTTGGAAAATTACTTGGAAGCATTCAGTCACCTATCACAAATCTTGCTCGTGTACTCAATCAGATCGCAGAGCAGGGTGGCGCTGCAGATGCAGCCGTAGAGGCAGCACCAGCAGAGGATGCTGCAGAGGAAGCTCCAGCAGCAGAATAATTCAAATATTATATTTGAACCTTATTATCATAATTAAATTTTTAAATGGAGGAAATTATAATGGCAAAGTTAACAACAGCAGAGTTTATTGATGCTATCAAAGAGTTAAGCGTATTAGAGTTAAATGATTTAGTAAAAGCTTGTGAAGAAGAGTTCGGTGTTTCTGCAGCAGCAGGTGTTGTAGTTGCAGCAGCAGGAGCTGACGGAGCAGCAGCTGAGGAGAAGACTGAGTTCGACGTAGAGCTTACAGAGGTTGGACCAAACAAGGTTAAGGTTATCAAGGTTGTTCGTGAGATCACAGGTCTTGGACTTAAAGAGGCTAAGGACGCTGTTGATGGCGCACCAAAGGTTATCAAAGAGCAGCTTGACAAGGCTTCAGCAGAGGATGCTAAGGCTAAACTTGAGGCAGAGGGTGCTAAGGTTACTCTTAAATAGTCGGATAGGCTACGAGCGGAGTAAAAACATAAAAAAGAGCCAAGGGCAAATTCTATTTGCGCCTTGGCTCTTTTTTATGTTTTTATTGCGCGACAGTCACACTCAAGATCGGAAGAGCGTCGTG
>OLYN01000556.1_pt1 | contig 21186 bp, 18 predicted proteins | sample 1674231 | NCBI WGS metagenome assembly OLYN01 (sample SAMEA103958153, study PRJEB25191) | human gut metagenome
CCCAAGCGGCCTTGGCGGCCTCGCACTGGGCGTCGGTCTCCTCGGTGCGCTCCTGGACGTAGATGGCGTCGATCAGCGCGGCGACCTTGTCGGCGGCGGCCTTGTCAGCCTCGGCGGTGGACACATCGTTGTTGTCCTTGGTGTCGTCGGCAACGTCCTTGTTGCCGCAGGCGGTCAGCATGCTCATGAGCATCACTGCCGCCATGAGAAATGCAAGTGCTTTCTTCATGGGGAACTACCTCGTTTCAAAAAATGTTCTGAAAGAATATAAAAGCGGCTGCGGTTTTCCACAGCCGACCTCTGTGTTTCTTACTACTGGCAGACCCTCGCGCAGACGCGCTTGGGTCATAAGTTCGTAGGAACACCAACCTGTTGGCAGCGGGTTTGAGATTCCACACAGAGGCAGGTCTCCTGACTTCGTTCATCGCGGTGTTGCCCTTCCCGGTTTCCCAGTGGCTCGCAAACCGCTCCCGTACACAGTGACTGCATCGCTCCGGATTCCCACCGGATTCCCTTTTCATCTGCTTTTGAGCAGACACCTCTGTGCTACAACTTTATATTTTTCCAGACAGGAGTGATTATAGCACATTTTGTCGAATTGTCAATGTCTTTGCCCATAAGGGCTATCTAAAATCCTGCCAACGCCCCCGCCCCCGTACTTCGTACTGCCCCGCTGTTGTCATTCCGAGCCAGTCCGCAGACTGGCGTGGCAATCCGTCCCCCCGCTCCCACCCCGGCAAAACTCCCCATCATTCATCGTGCAAAGACCCCCTGCCGAATTTTCGGCAGGGGGTCTTTTTCCCTCATCTCACAGCTTCGTCACCATGGGAATGATCATGGGACTGCGCTTCGTGTGTTTATACAGATAGCTGCTCACGGCGGAGCGGACGGCGCGGCACACGTCGCCCTCGTCCCGCCGCTTCTTGGCGGACATCCCGTCCACCGTCTCCGTTGCCACCCGGCGCATATCCTCCAACAGTCCCTCGGACTCCTTCACATACACGAATCCGCGGGTCACGATCTCCGGCGGGCACAGCAGCTGATGGTCGTGGCTGGACATGGGCAGCACGACCACCACCATGCCGTCCTCGGCCAGCAGCTTCCGGTCGTTGAGCACCACTGCGCCCACTTCGCCCACGCCGCCGCCGTCCACGAACACCTCTCCGGCGGGGACGGTCATCTCGCACTTGATGTGCTTGGTGGTCAGCTCAATAACGCTGCCGTTGTCGGCGACCACCACGTTGTTGGGGTGCATCCCCATGCTCTCCGCCACCCGCTTGTGGATCTGGAGCATACGCTGCTCGCCATGGAGCGGGATAAAGAACTTCGGCTTCGTCAGCGCGTGGATGATCTTCAGCTCCTCCTGGCAGGCGTGGCCGGACACGTGGAGCATATCCGCCTTGTCGTACACCACGTCCGCACCCTTGCGGAACAGCTCATTGATGACCCGCCCCACCGTCACCTCGTTGCCGGGGATGGCACTGGCGGAGATAATGACCTTGTCCCCTGCGCCGATATCCACCTGCTTGTGGGTGGAGAACGCCATGCGGTACAGTGCGCTCATCTCCTCGCCCTGTGAGCCGGTGGTGACAATGACCTGCTGGCTCAAGGGCAGCCCCTTAATGCGGTTAATGTCCATCAGCGTGTTTTTGGGCACCTTCATGTACCCCAGCTCCGTGGACACCTTCATAATGTTTTCCATGCTCCGCCCGGTGACGGCGACCTTCCGCCCGCAGGCGGCGGCAGCGTCCAGCACCTGCTGGATGCGGTGCACGTTGCTGGCGAAGGTGGTGACGATGATCCGCTTGTCGCAGCCGGTGAACTGCCGCTTGAACGTGGCACCCACCGCCCGCTCGCTCATCGTATAGCCGGGACGCTCCACGTTGGTGGAGTCCGCCAGCAGAGCCAGCACGCCCTGCTTGCCCAGCTCGCCGAACCGCGCCAGATCGATCACCTCACCGTCGATGGGCGTGGAGTCGATCTTAAAGTCGCCGGTGTGGACGACGGTGCCCATCCGCGTGTGGATGGCGAAGGCGACGGAGTCCGCGATGGAGTGGTTCACGTGGATGAACTCCACCTGGAACTTGCCCGCCCGCACGGTCTGTCCCGGTTCCACGGTGATGAGCTTCGTGGAGCCCACCAGACCGTGCTCCTGCAGCTTCAGCTTGATCAGCCCCGCCGTGAATTTCGTGCAGTAGATGGGCAGGTTGATCTGTTTGAGCACATAGGGGATGGCTCCGATGTGGTCCTCGTGCCCGTGGGTGATGAACAGCCCCCGCAGCCGGGAGCGATTCTTCACCAGATACGACACATCCGGTATCACGCAGTCGATGCCGTACATATCATCACCGGGGAACGCCATACCGCAGTCCACCACGATGATCTCGCCGCCGTACTCGTAGGCGGTCATGTTCTTGCCGATCTCATTCAGACCGCCAAGAGGGATGATTTTCAGTTTTTCTGCCATAAAAAAATAACTACTCCTTCTATCATACAGGATAGAGCGCGTCCGCCGGGGGAAAAAGACCGCAGCAAAGCATAGGCGGTCTGTCCCGCCCGCCTGCCCTGCATCGCAGGGGGAGGGAACAGTCAGTCGCCCGACGTCAGCACTCGATGGAGGAGGGCACGCCCTCCCTTTTGTTATATTGACCGCGGCGTCCACGCACCGCGAAACAACCAAAAAACACGCGCCGAACCCGGCACTTTTCACAAAGTATACCACAAAACTCTCTGTTTGTACACCCCCAACTTACCGACAGCCCTCGCCGCGCCTCGACACCCGCCCAAAATTCCCCTCCGATTTCACGAAAAGCGTATTGTCCCCGCCGCCCTTTCGTGCTATAATAAACTACTATTGTTGTGGACACATATTCCTGTCACCGGAGGGAGGCGCACTACTTGAGTAAGAAGATCATCCATGGATTCCGCACCAATATGACGCTGTACAGCCTGTGCCTTGTGGTCTTTGTGGCGGTGACGGTGCCCTTCGAGCCGCTGCTGGCGGCGGCGGAGGGCTTGGTGGCGATCCTTGTCATTCTGGTGGGCCGCCGCCGCACGAAGATGGCGCAGGCGTCCGTCCGCCAGTACATGGACCGCGTCTCCGGCGGCATGGACTCCGCCCGCTCCAGCAATATGCTCTACGCACCGCTGCCCATGCTGGTGTTCGACGTGACCACCGGCGAGATCCTGTGGTGCAACGATATGTTCATGCAGCTCACCGCCCAGAAGGAGAAAGTATTCGAAACGGCGGTGGACACGGTGATCCCCGACTTCTCCTCCCGCTGGCTCATGGAGGGAAAGCGCGAGTACCCGGAGCTGCTCCGCTGGAACGACCGCATCTACCGTGTGTTCGGCGCGCTGAGCCGTCCGGAGCCGGACGGCGGCGAGCAGCCCACGCTGGCGACCACCTACTGGATGGACGTCACCGAGCCGGAGCAGATGCGCCAGACGCTGGAGCTGACGCGCCCCCTGCTGGCGATCCTCATGGTGGACAACTACGAGGAGCTGATGAAGGTCTGCCCGGAGAATAAGCGTTCCGCGCTGCTGGCGGCTCTGGAGGAGCAGATGAACACATGGGCGGCGGACACCGGCGGCCTGCTGCTGAGCTATGACCGTGACCGCTATCTGTTCCTCTTTGAAGAAAAGGACTATACCGGCTTCACCGAGAGCAAATTCGACGTGCTGGAAAAGGTACGCCACGTGCAGGCGGGCGAGGGCGTCTCCGCCACGCTGTCCATCGGCGTGGGGCGCGACGGCGACAGCTTCGAGCAGCTGTTCAAGAACGCCTCACTGGCTCTGGAAATGGCACTCTCCCGCGGCGGCGATCAGGCGGTGGTCAAGGATCGCGTGAACTTCGAGTTCTACGGCGGGCGCAGCAAGTCCACGGAGAAGCGCACCAAGGTCAAATCCCGCGTCATGGCGAACGCGCTGGGCGAGCTGATCGACGATGCCAAGCAGGTCTACGTCATGGGTCACAAGTACGCCGACATGGACTCTCTCGGCGCGGCGGTGGGCGTGTGCTGCATCGCCCGCAAGCGGGGCAAGCCCTGCCAGATCGTCATTGATACCGAGAACAACGCCGCCCACCCCATCCTCCGCCGCCTTGGGGAGCAGCCGGAATACGCTAACTGCACCATCTCCGGCGGCGATGCCTTCATCAAGTGCCAGCCCGGCGCGCTGCTGGTGGTGGTGGATACCAACCGCCCCGAGAGCGTGGAGTCCGAGGAGATGCTGGAGACGTGCAACCGGGTGGCGGTCATTGACCACCACCGCCGGGGCAGCAGCTATATCGAGAAAATGGCTCTCAACTACCACGAGCCTTACGCCTCCTCCGCCAGTGAGCTGGTGGCGGAGCTGATGCAGTATCTGGTGGAGCCGTCCGACGTGCTGAAATGCGAGGCGGAGGCACTCCTCTCCGGCATCGTGCTGGATACGAAGAACTTTGTCAACCGCACCGGCGGACGCACCTTCGAGGCGGCGGCGTACCTCCGCCGTCTGGGAGCCGACACCCAGGACGTGCAGCGTATGTTCCAGGGCGACCTCCAATCCATGATCGCCCGCTACGCCATCATCCGGCAGGCGGAGCTGTACCGCGACGACATCGCCGTGGTGGCTCTGGAGGAGGAATGTGACCGTGTCACGGCGGCAAAGGCCGCCGACGAGCTGCTGACCCTCAAGGGCATCCGCGCCAGCTTCGTGCTCTATAAGAAGGGCACCGGCGTGTATATGTCCGCCCGCTCTCTGGGCGAGGTGAACGTGCAGGTGATTTTGGAGGCTCTGGGCGGCGGCGGCAACTCCACCACCGCCGGCGGACAGGCGGAGAACATCACCGTGGAGGAGGCAAGAGCGAAGCTGCTGGAGGCCATCGACCGCTATTTTGAAAACTGAAAACCCACGAAAAGGAGATATATGACCATGAAAATTATTCTTAAACAGGACGTAAAGGGCAAGGGCAAGAAGGGGCAGATGATCGAGGCTGCCGAGGGCTACGCCCGCAACTTTCTGATCCCCAAGGGTCTGGCGGTGGAGGCAACCCCCGATGCCGTCAATACGATGAACCTGCAGGCCAAGGCGAAGGCAAAGGCGGATGCCGAGGCGAAGGCGGAGGCTCTGGCTGTGGCGGAGAAGCTGAAGGCGAGTCAGGTGAAGCTCACCGCCAAGGGCGGCGAGGGCGGCAAGCTGTTCGGTGCCGTCACCGGCAAGGAGATCTCCGGTGCGCTGAAGGAGCAGTTCGGCATGGACATCGACGGCAAGAAGCTGGTGCTGGAGCAGCCCATCAAGAGCTTCGGCACCTACGAGGTCAAGGCGAAGCTGGGCTACGAGGTCTCCGGCACCGTCTACGTCCACGTCATCGAGGAGAAGTAACGCGCCGCCCCTGCCGCAGCGCACCGGTGCTCACACCGGCGCGGCGATCCGTCCCCCGCGCCGCAGGCGCGGAACCCCCTGAATCACTACACACCATCGGGAAAGGAGGCCGTTTCATGTCTGTTTCCGATGCCCTCTTGACCAACCAGATGCCCCATTCGCCGGAAGCGGAGCAGGCGGTGCTCGGCTCCATGCTCATCGACGCGGACTGCGTCAAGGATGTCATGGATAAGCTCCAGGCGCAGGACTTCTACCTGCGTACCAACCGCGAGATCTTCGAGACCATTTACCAGATGTTCGTCTACTCCCGTCCCATCGACGGCGTCACCGTGGCGGGCGAGCTGGAGAAAAGCGGCCTTTCCAACGACAACACCCGCGCCTACCTTCTACAGCTGATGGAGGTCACGCCCACCAGTGCCAACGTCATGGAGTACGTCCGCATCGTGCAGGACAAGGCACTCATGCGTCAGGTGGCGACGGCGGCGGGCAGCATCACCGCCATGGTGCAGGAGGGCAGCGGCAGTGCCGGCGATATGCTGGAGGCGGCGGAGCAGCGCATTTACGCCATCCGCCGCGGCCGCAGCGCGCAGGGCATGGTGCCCGTCAGCATGGTGCTGGGCGACGTTATGAGCCAGCTGTCGGAGCTGACCGCCAACGGCGGCAAGACCGTGCCCGGCCTGTCCACCGGGCTTTCCGCCGTGGATATGAAGATCAACGGCATGAACAAATCCGACCTTCTGCTGCTGGCAGCCCGCCCCGGCATGGGCAAAACCAGTATGGCGCTGAACGTGGCACTGTCCGCCGCCCGGGAAAGCGGCAAGACCGTGGCGATCTTCTCTCTGGAAATGTCCAAGGAGCAGCTTGTCACCCGCCTCATCGCCAGCGAGGGACTGGTGGAGAACCAGCGTCTCATCACCGGCAACCTCCGGGAGAGCGACTGGCAGCGTATTGCCGAGGCGGCGTCCTCCCTCAGCCACATGGACATCCGCATTGACGACAACCCGCTGCTGACCGTGGCGGATATGAACGCCAAGTGCCGCCGCCTTGACAATCTCGGTCTGGTGGTCATCGACTACCTACAGCTGATGACTTCCTCCGGCGGCAAGGGCTACTCCGGCGAGAACCGCCAGCAGGCGGTCTCCGACATCAGCCGTATGCTGAAGATCATGGCGAAGGAGCTGCAAGTCCCCGTCCTCTGCCTCAGCCAGCTGAGCCGCGCCAACGAAAAGCGCGAGGACAAACGCCCCATGCTCTCCGACCTCCGCGAATCCGGAGCCATCGAGCAGGACGCGGACATCGTCATGTTCCTCTACCGTGACGACTACTACAACGCCGACACGGAGAAGCGCAACGTGGCGGAGTGCATCGTGGCGAAGAACCGCCACGGCGAAACGGGCAAGGTGGAGCTTCGCTGGATGCCGGAATACACCGCCTTCGGCACGCTGGAGACCCGCTACGACGAGGAGGACTACGATGCTTGACGTAACGGCGTGGATGACCCGCTGGCAGATGTTCCCGCCTCCCGGCGGGCTGATCCTCTGCGCCGTCTCCGGCGGCAGGGACTCCGTCTGCCTTCTGGACTGTCTCTGGCGTCTGGGACAGCAGCGGGACTTCCGCGTGGCGGCGGCGCACCTGAACCACGGTATGCGCCCCACGGCGCAGCGCGACGAGGAGCTTGTCCGCGCCCTCTGCGATGCCCGCAATATCCCCCTCCACACCGAGCGGGTGGAGGTCTACGCCCTCGCCGCCGCTTGGCACCTCACCGTGGAGGAGACGGGCCGCCGCGCCCGCTACGACTTCCTCCGCCGCACGGCGGAGCGCACCGGCGCGGACTTCATCGCCACCGCCCACCACCGGGAGGATCAGGCGGAGACGGTGCTCCTACAGCTGCTCCGCGGCACGGGGATGCAGGGTCTTACCGGCATCCCCCCTGTGCGGGATACGGTCATCCGCCCCCTGCTGGACACGCCCCGCGCCGCCATCGACGAATACATCGCGGAGAACGCCCTCCCCTACGTCACCGACGAGACGAATCTGGATACCCACTACGCCCGCAACCGTCTCCGCATCGACATCATGCCCCGGCTTCTCGCCATCAACCCCGCCGCCGCCGAGCATATCGCCCGCACGGCGGACATCCTCCGCCGGGAGAACGACTATCTGGACGGCGAAGCCGCCGCGCTCCTGCCGCCCCACGGTGCCGTCCTCTCCTGTGCCGCGCTTCTTGCCGCGCCGGAGCCTCTCCGTCCCCGTATGCTCCGCCTTCTGACGGATCGTCTCCCCACCGGGAAAAAGGACTTCACCGCCGCCCACTATCGCTCACTGGAGACGCTCTGCCGCACCGGCGGCACCCTGTCCCTGCCCGGCGGCGTGCTGGCGGTCTGCCGCAGCGGCACCCTTTCCCTGACCGTCCCCGCCTCCGCCCCGGAGGAAACGCCCCTCCGCATGGGGGAGAACACCGTGGGCACGTGGCACATCACCCTCTCCCGCACCCCCGCCCCCGGCGCACTGTCCCTGCGGGACGGCGCGTACACCGTCCGCAGCTGGCGGCGGGACGACCGGCTCACCCTGCCGCACAGCCGCGGCAGCCGCAGCCTCAAGCGTCTTTTCGCCGACCGGGGTATCGCCCCGGAGCAGCGGGACGCCCTCCCTGTCCTATGTCTCGGCGGCGCCGCTGCCGCCGTTTTCGGCGTAGGCATTGACCGGAAAGCCATGCCGGAGGAACCCGGCAGCACCATATATATCACCATAAAAATGACAGATAACGGAGGAACAAAAGCGTATGTCTAAGAGCAATATGGATCAGGACATCCTGAAGGTACTTCTGACCGAGGAGCAGATCAAGGCGCGTGTACAGGAGATGGGCGACCAGCTCTACGACGCCTTTCAGAACAAGAACCCCATGTTCGTGGGCGTTTTGAACGGCTGCTTCATCTTCATGGCGGATCTGGTCCGCGCCACCCAGCTGAAAAGCGAGCTGGAGTTCATCGGCGTCTCGTCCTACAACAACGCCACCAAGTCCTCCGGCGTGGTGCAGATCACCCGGGATCTCCAGCGCGACATCAGCGGGCGCGACATTATCGTGGTGGAGGACATTCTGGACTCCGGCAACACGCTGTACTTCCTCACTGAGTATCTGAAAACCAAGGGAGCCGCCTCCGTGACCATCGCCACCCTGCTGGATAAGCCCGCCCGCCGCGAAAAGCCCATCAAGGCGGACTATGCCGGCTTCGAGGTGCCCGACGAGTTCGTGGTGGGCTACGGTCTTGACTACGCCCAGCAGTACCGGAACATCCCCTACATCGGCGTCCTCAAGCCCGAGGTCTACACCAAGTGACCCCCGTCCCCGCAAGCACTATCTAAGCGTCTGAGAATAGGAAGTGAAGCAGAATGGAAAAGAAAGGCGGAAAACGCCTTGCCCCCACCGGCGGGGCACAAAAGCCGCCGGTAACGACCGTGCCTCCCTCCGCCCCGGAGGGTGCCGCCCCGGAGGGAGCCGCCGCCCCGGCGGAGAAGCCCGTCTCCCGCGGACGTAAGCTGTGGAACGACTACGGCTACCTGCTGATCACGCTGGCGGCGGTGTTCGTGCTCTTCAAGGTCATTTTGCAGCTGGCGTATGTCCCCAGCGGCTCCATGGAGACCACCATCCCCACCAAAACGCTGCTGATCGGCTGGCGGCTGCCCTATGCCGTTGATGACCCGGTTCCCCAGCGCGGCGACATCGTTACCTTCTGGGACGGTGAGCTGGAGAAGGTGCTGGTGAAGCGCGTGGTGGGTCTGCCCGGCGAGAAGATCACCTTCAAGGGCGGCTACACCTATATCAATGGGGAGAAGCTGGACGAGAGCTACCTGCCCGCCCAGGGCATCACCACCGCCGAGCGGATCTTTGAGGTGCCGGAGGGCTGCATTTTCGTCATGGGCGACAACCGCACCGGCTCCAACGACAGCCGGTTTCTCAGCGAGCCGTACATCCCTGTCCATAACGTGCAGGGACGTATGCTGGTGGCGATCTCCGTCGGCAGAGAGCAGAGCTGGCAGGGTGTCCGCTGGATCGGTTGAAAGGGAGGCGTAACGATTGGGTGAGAAAAAAAGAACCGGCGCAGTATTTATCCTTCTCCTGCTGGCAGTGGTGCTGGTAGCGCAGCTTGCCGGAAACATGACCCGCAGCAGCGATGTCAGCTACGGGGAAATGCGGGAATACTTCACGGAAGAAAAGGTGCGGAGCTTCACCGCCACCGACAGGCGGCTGACGGCGAAGCTGGCGGACGATACCGCCGTCAGCTGCCCGCTGCAAAGCTTCAACACATTCTATAACGACTTGAACGACTTGGTGGTGTCCCAGAGCGAAAAGGGCATCATCACCGACTATAACTACGCCGCCGAGGGGCGCACCAACTGGCTCTCCGCGCTGCTGCCCTACGTGCTGGCGGCGATGGCGTTCATCCTGCTGATGAACCTTATCGCCCGCACCGGCGGCATGAACAGCGGCGTCAACGACAAGATGGCGCGCTTCGGCGAGGCGCGCATTCAGGACATCCCCGATCAGGGGAAGAAGGTCACCTTCAAGGACGTGGCGGGAGCCGACGAGGAGAAGGAGGAGCTGGAGGAGATCGTCCAGTTCCTCCGCGATCCCCAGCGGTACACGGAGCTGGGCGCGCATATCCCCAAGGGCGTCCTTCTGGTGGGGCCTCCGGGCACCGGTAAAACGCTGCTGGCAAAGGCGGTGGCGGGCGAGGCGGACACCGCCTTCCTCTCCATCTCCGGCTCCGACTTTGTGGAGATGTACGTGGGCGTGGGTGCCAGCCGCGTCCGCGACCTGTTCGAGCAGGCGAAGAAGCAGTCCCCCGCCATCGTCTTTATCGACGAGATCGACGCGGTGGGGCGGCAGCGCGGCAGCGGTCTGGGCGGCGGCCATGACGAGCGCGAGCAGACGCTGAACCAGCTGCTGGTGGAGATGGACGGCTTTGCCGCCAACGAGGGCGTGGTGGTGCTGGCTGCCACCAACCGCGTGGACATTCTCGACCCCGCCCTCCTCCGTCCCGGACGGTTTGACCGTCAGGTGTTCGTGGGTCTGCCCGACATCAAGGGACGTGAGGAAATTTTGAAGATCCACGCCCGCGGCAAGCCGCTGGCGGAGGATGTGGATCTGGCGCGTGTGGCGCGTGCCACCTCCGGCTTCACCGGTGCCGATCTGGAGAACCTGCTGAACGAGGCGGCGCTGCTCACCGGGCGGCTGGGGCAGAGGCTCATCACCGAGGAATCCATCCACCAGTCCGTTATCAAGGTCATCGCCGGCCCCGAAAAGCACAGCCGCGTGGTGCCGGAGTCGGAGCGCAGGCTCACCGCCTATCACGAGGCGGGGCACGCCGTGGTCATCCACTCCCTGCCCGATCTGGATCCGGTGCACCAGATCACCATTGTCCCCCGGGGACAGGCGGGCGGCATGACCATCTATCTCCCGGAGGAGGATCGCTCCTACCTGTCCCGCACCTATATGCTGGAGCAGGTGGCGGGGCTGCTGGGCGGCCGCGCCGCCGAGGAGCTGATGCTGGGCGACATCTCCACCGGTGCCTCCAGCGACATCAAGCGCGCCACCGCCATCGCCCGCAAGATGGTGGGCACCTACGGTATGTCCGCCAAGCTGGGCAGCGTCGCCTTCGACGCGGGCACGGACGAGGTGTTCATCGGCAAGTCCATGGGACACACCCGCCCCTACTCCGAGCAGACGGCGGCGGAGATGGACGCGGAGATCCGCGCCATCATCGACGAGGCGTATGGAAAGTGCCGGGAGATACTGGCGAAATATAAAAAACAACTTACGGAAATAGCGGAATATCTTCTGGAAAACGAGACGATGGACGCGGAGACGTTCAACAGCTGCTTCGCTCCCGACGGGAACAGTGACACTTGACCGTATACCCCCTGTTTGTACAATAATGATTTCAACTGGACATATGGTGGACATTGACCCCCGTCAACCCCTCAAAAAACCGGCAGCCGCACACGCGGCTGCCGGTTTTTGCGTGGGAAAGCCCCGGCGTTTTATGCACAATGACGAATACACGCGTCCGCCGCTGAAAGACAATACCGGGCAAAAGTGCGTACACATAAAGCGACTGTCCGCCGCCGGGGGACAAAAGTTGCAAAAACCGTCCCGCAGCAGGATTTTCGCGCGCCCGCGAAGCCCTCATTTTTAGAGGGAGTTACAATTGTTTTTACCACATATTTCCGTTAAAATACTCATATTCTGTAAGCGATCCACCGGATCGCTGCAAGGGAAATTTAGGAGGAAATACCATGAAAAAGTTCTTAGCAATGGTGCTGGCATTGGTCATGGCTCTCTCTCTGGTGGCCTGCGGTGAGCAGGGCGGCGATCAGAGCGGCGACAATTCCGGCAAAAAAGTTATCAAAATCGGCGTTTTTGAGCCGCAGTCCGGCGATAACGGCGCCGGCGGTAAGCAGGAGATCTTGGGTATGCAGTACGCCAACAAGATGTTCCCCACCGTCACCGTCGGCGGCGAGGAGTATCAGGTAGAGCTGGTCTATGCCGACAACGCCTCTTCCAACGACAAGGCTCCCACCGCCGCTCAGACCTTGATTTCTCAGGGTGTGTCCGTGGTGCTGGGCTCCTACGGCTCCGGCGTGTCCATCGCTGCCGGTGACACGTTCTCCGCCGCCCAGGTGCCCGCCATCGGCGTGACCTGCACCAACCCCCAGGTGACTTCCGACTGCGACGTGTACTTCCGCATCTGCTTCCTGGATCCCTTCCAGGGCACCGTTCTGGCGAACTATGCCAAGAGCGAGCTGAAGGCCACCAAGGCGTACTGCCTTGCCAAGCAGGGTGACGACTACTCCGGCGGTCTTGCCAACTACTTCATCAAGGCGTTCGGCGAGGAGAACTGTGTGTACGAGCAGTTCCCCGAGGGCACCTCTGACTTCTCCACCTACATCACCAACGCCCAGCAGCAGGGCTGCGATGTGTTCTTCTCCCCCGTGTCTCTGGAGGCTGCCGCCCAGATCATTGCCAAGGCGGAGACCCAGAATCTGGGTATGCCCATCCTGGCGGGCGACACCTGGGACTCCAACGTGGTGCTGGAGGCCGCTAAGGGCACGAAGCTGGACATCTGCGTGACCACCTTCTATCAGGAGGGCGTGAACGCTGAGTTCGACGCCGCCATCAAGGAGTGGATCGACAGCGACGCTACCGCCAAGACCAACAACGGCGGCGACAACAAGCTGTCCGCCGTGACCGTCATGGGCTACGACGTCTACTGCGTGGCTCTGGAGGCGATCAAGGCTGCCGACTCCGCCGACCCCGCCGCTGTGCTGGCTGCGCTGCCCGGCGTGACCTTTGAGGGCATCACCGGCGCCATCTCCTTCAACGACATCGGCGACGCTAACCGCGACAGTGCCGTGGTCAAGAAGTGCAACACCGAGACCGGTGACTGGGACTTCGTCACCGTTGCCAAGGTGGACTGAGAAAAGGGAATACATACCACAGCCAAGTGAGGTACACAGGGCTGGCGGGAGCGGAGGCTCCCGCCAGCTGCTGTACTATACCGGAGGCGGCGAGGGTGTCCCGCTGAGGCGGGACGGTCTCGCGGCGGCCGGTGGGACGGCTGTCTGCAAAGGAAGAAAGAATGAAATAGGGAGGAACCCCGCATGGAAGTTTTGAAAACCGCGCTGCCGTATGTAATATCCGGCATATCGGTGGGCGGGCAATATGCGCTGATCGCCATTGGCTACACCATGGTGTACGGCATACTGCGGCTCATCAACTTCGCCCACGGCGATGTGTTCATGGTGGCAGGACTGATGATGGTCTATTTTTCCACGTGGATGCCGCTGTATCTGGCAATACCGCTGATGATCGCGCTGACGGTGCTGCTGGGCTTTTTGATCGAGCGGGTGGCGTACAAGCCCCTGCGTACCGCGCCCCGCATGTCGGTAATGATCTCCGCCATCGGCGTCAGCTATCTGATCCAGAATCTGGCGTTGTATGTGACCGGCGGTCTGAATAAGAACTATCCCGCGATCCCGTGGATCTCCGATCCGGTGCGGCTGTTCGGCATGGAGACGTCCCGCGTGACGGTCATCACGCCGTTTTTGACCATCGCGCTGGTGATCGCGCTGGTGATGCTCATTAACCACACCAAGATCGGTATGGCGATGCGCGCCGTGTCCGTGGACTTTGAGACAGCGCAGCTCATGGGCATTAAGATCAACAACGTTATCTCCGCCACGTTTATCATCGGTACGTTTCTGGCGGCTATCGGCTCGGTGCTGTTTTTCACCAACTTCCCCGGCGTGGTGCCCACGTCCGGCGCAATGCCCGGACTGAAGGCGTTCGTGGCGGCGGTGTTCGGCGGTATCGGCTCCGTGCCCGGCGCGGTGGTGGGCGCGTTCATCATCGGTATCTGCGAGTCCATTATCAAGGGTCTGGATACCATCCTGATGGCGAACGGTGCGATTGCGGAGCAGGTGGGCTTCGCCACGTTCTCCGACGCCTTTACCTTCGTGCTGCTGATCGTTATTCTGGTGTTTAAGCCCACCGGCCTGTTCGGTGAAAAGACCACCGATAAGGTGTAAGGGGGTGCGGACATGATGTTGGAAAAGAAGAAGGACGTCCGCGGGACGTTTATCTCACTGGTGGCGGTGGTGCTGTTTCTGGGACTGGTCATGGTGCTGGATCAGGTCATCAAACCCAGCAATAAGATGTACATGCTGCTGACGGTGCTGCAGAAGGGCTCTGTGTACGCACTGGCGGCGGTGTCCATGAACCTGCTGAACGGCTTTACCGGGCTGTTCTCTCTGGGACACGCCGGGTTTATGCTGATCGGCGCGTATACATACGCCATATTCTCCATTCCCGCCGCCTCCCGCGACACGGTGTATCAATACTATGACGCGGCGGTGCGTATCTCCTTCCCGGAGGTGCTGGGCAACGCCATGGGCGGCTTCGGCACGGTGCTGGGCGTGATCATCTGCGTGATCTTGGCGGGACTGATGGCATCGCTTTTTGCCTATCTCATCGGGCTGCCGGTGCTGCGGCTGAAGAGCGATTATCTCGCCATCGCCACGCTGGGCTTCGCGGAGATCATCCGCGCCGTGTTCCAGTGGAGCAAGCTGGGCCCTGTGACCAACGGCTCCAACCTGCTCAAGAGCTTTACCCGTATCAGCAACTTCAAGATCGGGACGTTCAGCCTGTCCACCTTTGTGCCGGTGCTGATCGCCACGGTATCCATTATTCTGATCGTCATGCTGGTGAACTCCACCTACGGGCGGGCGTTCAAGGCCATCCGCGACGATGAGGTGGCGGCGGAGGCCATGGGCATCAATCTGGCAAAGCACAAGATGATCTCCTTCGTGGTCAGCTCGTTCTTCGCCGGCGTGTCCGGTGCCACCATGGCGATGGTGCTGTCTATCGCCCAGGCGAACAACTATAAGGTCGCCATGACGTATGAGATCCTGCTGATGGTGGTGCTGGGCGGTATCGGCTCCATCTCCGGCTCCGTTATCGGCTCGCTGCTGTTTGTGGCGGCGTCCGAGTGGTGGCTGCGCGGTCTGGACTCTGGCAAGTTCCTCGGTATCGATGCTCCCGGCGTGTTCCGGAACGGCTTCCGGCTGGTGGTGTTCTCCATCGTTATCATGGTGGTGGTGCTGTTCTTCCGGAAGGGTATCATGGGCGACAGAGAGCTGCCGCAGGTGATAGGCGGCTGGAAACGGAAGATACAGGCCAGAAAAGCCGCGAAGCAGGAGGTGACGTCCCATGAGTAAGAGTGTTCTTTCCGTTGAGAATGTCACCATGCAGTTCGGCGGCGTGGTGGCCGTGGACAATCTGAGTCTGGCGGTCAACGAGGGCGAGATCGTGGCTCTCATCGGTCCCAACGGCGCGGGAAAGACCACGGCGTTCAACGTCATTACCGGCGTATACGCACCCACCAACGGGCGGGTGTCCTTCGGTGAGGAGTGCATCGTGCGGAATCATCCCACCGGGAAGATGAGGAAGATGTACAAGGGCGAAAACGCCGAGATGTACAGCCATGAGCACGTGCTGGCACCGACGCCGGACAAGATCACGGCGTTGGGCATGGCGCGGACGTTCCAGAATATCCGGCTGTGGAAAACCCAGACGGTGTTCGACAACGTGCTCATCGCCAAGCACATGAGGCGCACCAGCAATATGTTCTCCGCCGCGTTCCACGCCAACAGCAAGGAGGAGGCGCGGCAGCGGGCGGAGGTGCTGGAGCTGCTGCGGGTGGTGGGTCTGGAGGACGTGCAGAATGAGCTTGCCACCAGCCTGCCCTACGGCAAGCAGCGGCGGCTGGAGATCGCACGCGCCCTTGCCACCGACCCGTCGCTGCTGCTGCTGGATGAGCCTGCCGCCGGTATGAACCCCCAGGAGACGCTGGAGCTGGCGGAGTTCATCAAGGAGATCCGGGATCAGTTCCACAAAACCATACTGCTCATTGAGCACCACATGGATCTGGTCATGGGCATCGCCGACCGCATTTACGTGCTGGATTTCGGCAAGCTCATTGCACAGGGCACACCGGAGGAGATACAGAACAACGAGCGCGTCATTGACGCTTATTTGGGGGTGGCAGAGGATGCTTAAGATCGAGAATTTGTGTGTCTCCTACGGCGGCATCAAAGCCCTCCGGGGTGTCAGCTTAGAGGTGCCCGATGGGAAGATCGTTACGCTGATCGGTGCCAACGGTGCCGGTAAGTCCACCACGCTGCGGACGATCTCCGGTCTGGTGAAGGCGGACAGCGGCTCCATCACCTACGACGGCGAGGAGCTGCTGGGCAAGCCCATCAACAAGGTGCTGGAGGCGGGTATCGCCCAGTCCCCGGAGGGGCGGCGGGTGTTCGCCAATCTGACGGTGCTGGAAAATCTGAAGGCGGGCGCGTACCTGCGGAAAGACAAGGCGGAGATCGAGAAGGATCTCCGGTGGGTGTATGAGCTGTTCCCCCGGCTGGAGGAACGGGACTGGCAGCTTGCCGGTACGCTGTCCGGCGGTGAGCAGCAGATGCTGGCGGTGGGCCGCGCACTGATGAGCCGCCCCAAGCTGCTGATGCTGGATGAACCGTCGCTGGGTCTGGCACCGCTGGTGGTGCAGGGGATTTTCGACATTATCCGCACCGTCAACGAGCAGGGGGTGACCGTGCTGCTCATTGAGCAGAACGCCAACATGGCGTTGAAGATCGCGGACTACGCCTACGTTTTGGAGACGGGCAACATCACCAAGAGCGGCACCGGTGCGGAGCTGCTGGCGGATGAGTCCATCAAGGAAGCGTATCTGGGCAAGCGGAAAAGCTGAATAAAAAAGAACCGCCCTCGGCGGTTCTTTTTTCGTTGCCTTTTCCGGCGAAGCCTGTTATAATGCCCTGTGAATTGACGGAAAAAGGCGGTGGGCGCGGTGGAATATGTGATGATGGGGCTGGCATCGCTGGCAGGCGGTATCATCCAGCCGCTGACGGGCTTCGGCGCGGCGGTGGTGATGATGGTGGCCGCCAGCGCGTTTTACGACATGACCGTCGCGCCCACGGTGGTGGCGTTGGTCTGCATGGCGCAGTCCGCCACCATGGCGTGGATGTACCGCAAGCACATCGACTTGAAGCAGGTCGCCCTGCCCATCGGGCTGTATACCGTGTGCAGCCTTGTGATCATCAACCTGCTGGGACGGTTCGATTTGCACGTGCTGACGGCGTTGTTCGGAGCGTTTTTGATGGCTCTGGCGGTGTATTTTCTGTTCTTTGCGCGGAGAGTGCGGCTGGAGAAGCCCGGCTTGGGCGCGGGGCTGGTGTGCAGCGCGTTCTCCGGGTGCTGCGCCGGGGCATTCACCATCGGCGGCCCCATGATGGCGTTGTACTTCATGGAGATCGCCCGGGACAAGAACGCCTACGTGGGGAATATGCAGTTTCTGTTTCTGACCACGAACCTCATCAACTTCACCATGCGGGTGGTGCGGGGGTATTTCTCCGCGGAGCTGCTGCCGGTGGCGGGCGTCGGCGTGGTGTGCATTATGGTGGGGCTGTGGCTGGGTACGCTGCTCAGCCGGAGGATGTCCGGAGATGTGGCGCGCCGGGTGGTGTATATCGGCGTGGGCGTCAGCGGACTGGTGACGCTGGTGCAGGAGCTGCTGAAATAAGCAAAAAAAGAAACGGCGCAAGCCGTTTCTTTTTTGCTTATTTCCGGAGGAGCGTCTCCGTTACGCCGTCCAGCCAGTGACCGTCAAACTGCTCGATGCAGCCGTCGTCCACCAGCTTTGCCAGTGCCGGGTCGATGGGCATTTTCGCCAGCAGGGGGATGTGGTACTCCCTGGCGGCGTCCTCGGTCTTGCCCTCGCCGAAGATGTAGAGCTTTTTGCCGCAGTCGGGGCACTGGACGTAGCTCATGTTCTCCACGAGACCGACGATGGGAATGTTCATCATCTGCGCCATCTTTACCGCCTTCTGCACCACCATGGACACCAGCTCCTGCGGGGACGCCACGATGATGACGCCGTCCACTGGCAGGGACTGGAACACATTCAACGCCACGTCGCCGGTGCCGGGAGGCATATCCACGAACATATAGTCCACGTCGTTCCACAGGGTATCGCCCCAGAACTGCTGCACCACGCCGCCGATAACGGGACCGCGCCAGATGACGGGATCCGTCTCGTGCTCCAGCAGCAGGTTCACGGACATCAGCTGGATGCCGGTGGCGGTGGTGACGGGAACGATGGCGTCGCCCTGCGCCACGGCACGGCCATGGATGCCGAACGCCTTGGGGATGGAGGGGCCGGTGACGTCCGCGTCCAGAATGGCGGTGCGGTAGCCCTCGCGCCGCAGCGACACCGCCAGCTGGCACGTGACCATGGACTTGCCCACGCCGCCCTTGCCGGACACCACGCCGTAGACCTTGCCGACGCGGCAGCCGGGGCGGAGGGGCTTTTTCTCGAATACGCTGGCTTCCTTGCGCTCGCTGCAGCTTTCGCCGCAGCTGCTGCAATCATGGGTACATTCGCTCATAGTTGGTTCTCCTTTTGCGTTATATATAACTTACAATTTTACAATTCATCCGCCCCGGTATAGGTGTGACCGCAGAGGGGGCATTTGGGGTAGTCGAAGTCGTGGCGGAAGCCACAGTCGGGGCACGTCCGCTGGTGCAGATCGGGGTCATTACCGTCGTGGCGCACTGCGCCGCCGGTGAAAAATTCCAGCTTTCCGCAGGCGGGACAAGCCATGATGGACACCTCCAGTGCTCCTGCCATCAGATTGGGCAGGTCGCCGAAAAGCCAGCTGGTTTTTCCCAACTGAAGCTTGTTCTGTCCGGCGAAGCGCATAGGCGTGCCGCAGCGAAGACAGTTAAAATCGGGCATAGGCGGCTCCTTTCACACAATCTAATATATGGTATACCACGTTCCTGCGGGTTTTGCAAGGTCACAGGCGGGTGACGGTGACATTTTCCATGCCTTCCAAGTAGTCCGCCTCCCGCTTCTGGCAGGTGAACAGCAGGATCTGACGGCGGTGGCTCTCCGCAAGGAGATAGTCCAGCGCGGCGCGGAGCCGGTCATCGTCGAAGGTCACCAGTGCGTCGTCGAGGATCAGCGGCACCCGCTTGTCGCCGGGCAGCACCATGTCGCAGATGGCAAGGCGCACGGCGAGGTACAGCTGATCCGCCGCGCCCTGACTCAGCAGACGGACGCTGCGGCTCACCGGGTCGCCCGCCATCTCGGCGGACAGGGAGAAATCCCGGCTCAACAGCACCTTGTCGTACCGCCCGCCGGTGATGACGGAGAATATCTCCGCCGCCCGCGCCCCTAAGGCGGGGGAGAAACGGTTTTGCAGCACGGTGTTTGCCTGCGTCAGCGCGTCCATCGCCAGCACGATGGCGTCGTATTCATCCTGAAGGGCTTGGAGCTGCTCCTGCTTCTGGGTCAGCTGGGATTCCAGATCGCTGCTGCGATCCAGCGAGCGGATGCGCCCGGTCAGCATATCGAAGCGGGTGCGCTCCTGCGTCAGCAGCGACTGCACCTGTGCAAGCTCCGCGGCGGCCTGCTCATAGGGCTGGGTGGGAAGGGGTGCGTCCGGCACAGGGGGCGCGGACAGCTCCTGCTCCGTCAGCTGGCGGCGGAGGGCGTCCCGGTAAAGAGCCGCCTCCCGCGCCTTGCGCTGGCTGTCCGCCAACTCCGTCTTGCGGCGGCGCAGGGCAGACAGGGACAGCTGGGCACCGGACAGGTCGGTGACGGCGGGGGCGTAGACGCGCAGCTGCGTCAGCAGCTCCCGCAGACGGCGGCGGCAGGCATCCTCCGCATCGTCGGCAAGGGCTTGGGCGCGGCGGGCGGTCTCGGCATCGTCCGCCGCCTGTTGGCACAGGGGGAGGTATTCTGCGATCTGCGCCTCCAGCGCGTCGCGCTGGCGAGCGGCAAACCTCTGCCGCTCGACGATGGCCTGACGGCGGAATTTCACGGCGAGAAGCGTGGAGATCACGCCCAGACCCGCCGTGACGAGGTAGAGACAGAAGGGGAGCGGCCCGCGGCTGCGGAGGAGGAACGCCAGCACCGTGGCGGCGACCACCAGTGAGCCACTGAAAAGCGGCACGAAAAGGGAGGGGGCTTTCTCCGGCACGATGGCGGCGGCGCGCTGGCGCAGCTCCGGCTCGGCGGCGGGGTAGAGGGGGTGCTGCTGCCAACGCTCCTGCGCCTGCTGCGCGGCGGCACCGGCGTCCTCGGCGGCGCGGCGTTTTTCCGTCAGCGCGGACAGCTCCGAGGGCAGGGCTGCCGCCTGCCCCTCCAGCAGCGACAGGGTGGCGTCGTCGGGTAAGGGGTCGCCGCTGGAGCTCAGGGCGTCCGCCTGCGCCTGCGCCGCGAGGACGGCTTGCTCTGCTTGGCGGTAGGCGGCAACGCGCTCCTGCTGCGCCAGCGTCTGCCATTGGGCGGTCTGCCGGCGCAGGTCGGCGGCACGGCGTTCCAGCGCGTCCAGCTCCTGCCGGGACTGGTGCGCCTGCTCGTTCAAGGCGTCCAGCTCCCGCAGGGCACCGTGCAGCTGGTCGATGTCCCGCTCCAGCGCGGGGATAAGCCCGGTTTTGTTGTGGCGGCGACGGTTCAGCTGCTTTTTCAGCCGGTCACAGGACTCGGTGTAGGACGTGTCCTCCTCGCCGGTGGTGATCAGCGCGGCGATGCGGCGTTCCAGCTCCGCGTCCTGCTCCACCGTCAGGGCATTTTGCCCGATGAAGGCACTGCGCTCAAAGACCTCGCGGGGCACGCCCAGCAGCGTCTCTCCGGCGTTCTGTCCGGTGATGTTGGGGACGGGCGTAGCGGTGCCGGTATAGGTGCAGGTGAACTCGCCCATGGGGGAGGCGGCGCGGCGCGTCTCCCGCAGCAGCGTGTAGCTCTCCCCGTTGGCGGAGACATCCATGCGCCCTTGCAGCGGCGCGCCGTTCCACGGGGCATAGCGGTTCTTGTCCGCCAGCGGACCGCGCTCACGGGTGGACAGACCGTACAGCATGGTGCGGATGAACGCGCCCCATGTGGACTTGCCGGATTCGTTGGGTGCATACAGCAGGTTCAGCCCCGGCGAGAGCGTCAGCTCGTCGTGATCCAGACGGCCAAAGGTACCGGTCAGGTGCAGAATATCCACGGAGTTTTCCTCCTTTAATATAGTAAGAAGATTATAGCACAGGGCGCGAAAAATGTCATCCCGAGGGGCTGTGGAAAAAAGTTGAAAAAATCGAAAAAATATAGTTGACAAACGGGGCGGGACGTAGTATTATATCAACTGTTCCGCGGTTGTGGGACGTGTACCTTGTAAATTAAACAACGAACGAAACGA
>OLYN01000559.1_pt1 | contig 21099 bp, 27 predicted proteins | sample 1674231 | NCBI WGS metagenome assembly OLYN01 (sample SAMEA103958153, study PRJEB25191) | human gut metagenome
CCAGAACCTCAGCAGTTCGTTGACGAAGGAAAAATCAAAATGCGTCCTGCTGTAGAACTTTCCTATCTTGATGAAGAAACCCAGCGCGACGTAGTTGACCGTATCGACGAAACAGAAGCATTTCCATCCCACGATCAGGTGATTCGCATCCGAAAGGCGTTCGATGAAGGCGCAGTCAATTACGAAAAGGTCTCGGATATAATGGCGGAAGAAAAGCCGAACCAAAAACCCAAGTTCAGATTCTCATTCGACCGACTAAGACCCCTTATTCCCTCCAGTTATGCAGACGCACAAGCTGAGGAATATGTCATCAAGGCGCTTGAACATTACAAGCGATATTTACAGAAGCAACGTGATCAGGCGAGGTAATAAAGAACGTGCGCACAGGCTGAAACGAAAGTTTCGGCCTTTTTTATTGCCTTGCCGCAGCACTTTCATTTCAAATCTCAGAAGAAAGGAGGAACTCAGACCATGAATTTCAATGTCAAGGTTCGTAAGATCATCAATAACGACAAGCCTCTCAAGGCGATCTGTTCGGTGACGATGGACGACTCGTTTACCGTTTATGACGTTAAGGTGATCAAGACCGAGAAAGGCAGCTTCATCGGGATGCCCTTTGCGACCTATAAGGATGCTGAAGGTAACGAGAAGCGCAGAGATGTCTTTCACCCCATCACTTCCGAAGCGCGTCGTGCTATGGAAGCCGCAGGACTCGCCGCTTACGAGGCATATTCCATACTTTCAGTTGCTTCATTTCTTCCTGCGTAGGAAATCACATCACTAAGCGCCTGTTCGGGATCAGTATCATCATTGCCTGTTTCAATGAACTGATTTTCTTTTGTCTTTTCAGGATTTGAAGCATATAAAATAAGTTTACCGATATATCCCTTAACTCTCCATAGTGATGTGGTTGCCATCAGTAAATACCTCTGATGATTACACCAATCTGCTCTTGAAGTCGGGAATAGTTTTCTCGGTAAGCCCTTGCGTCAATGAATCCGGATGCGTTCGCTTCATAGCAATTTGATTCAGGTTGTTGTTTATTTGCCGGAGGTTTTTTAGGATGTCATCAAATCTCAGGGACGGCATTTCTTTGATTTCACAACCCGTAATAGAAGACCTTACAAATTCTTGATCGGTCAACCCGCTTTTGTTGGCTTATCCTGTGTGAGTATCGGGAAGTCGGGGTCAAAGAGGACAACAGGATCATCGAGCCTGAGAATCTCATACTCTTTACTGCCGATATACACCTTATCGCCGAGAGAAAAGCGAAGCTCTTTCTTTGGTTCGGGAGGAGGATTTTTCTCGTCCTCAGTCAGTTCAAGACCCTTTGCTATATCCGTTTCGTCCAGTTCGTCAAGGAGTTCCTGCGCTCTGTCGGTAAGATGCGTGTTCTCGGTAATGATGCGCTCCAGAATATCTCTGAGCGCGGGAAGGACGAACACGTCAGGATTGCTTCCGTATCCACGGTTTACACGCTCTCCCTGACCGAAAAGACTGGCAAACTCTCGAGACTGGTAACGGACGATGATCACGATGTCGTTATTGATTTGTGTTTCATAGTCGTTGAAATCTTCGACAAGAGAATTGAAACGACCGGCAAACTGATACCGTCTTTCCCGTTCTTCCTTTTCAACAAGGTATGCGGGATTTCCTATAAGAGAGGTATTCAAGGTCGTCAGCCGGTCTTGACAACCGATGTGTGCTTGAAACGGATCTTCTTGTCGTTCGCACAGGAGGGAAACTTTCAACCGGAACCGGCTTTCTTCTGACGCCGGATGGATTCGACAATCGAGTCGATATATTTGCCCGTTTTTTTCTCTTTCTAACTACAAAGAGAATTATAAATACTGTCAAAACTGCAAGAGCTGCTATTACAACTAATTCAATAAGCCAGTCCATTTATGTTCCACCTCCTATCTACACCAAGACTCTATCACCTGATCATCTTCTCAACAACGAGACGCTCGTGAATACCGCGTAGTGTCGAAAATTATCGACATAAAGAACGTAAAATCGTGCTATTTGTCTGGGATATATGTAGTTGTCAAACCACTAACATGATCCAAACAACAGCAATGATCATTTGTACGGTATAGTTTAGAAGTCCATATTTGAAGTATTGTTTGATCCCCCACGAGTATTTTGTTCCATTTGATTCAAGCTCAGCTGAATCAATCTTGCCTGAAAGAATGAAGCCTGCTGTGGCACTCCATAGAAACAAACTGGATCCCGCGCAAATGCTGGCCGCATAGGCAATTGCTACCCATTCAGATTGCCCGGAGAGAGATGTGTTACAGAGGTTTATTATTATCGGCATCATAGCTGCAGCGGCAGGTCCGGCAGATACCAAGCCCGAGATAAGAGAAGTTATTAACATCACAGCGAGCAAGAGCAATTTAGGATTTGTAATATTAGACTCGAGAAATACAGCAACTTGTGATAATACTCCGGAAGCGCTTATTACTGAAGCTAATAAGAGGAACGATGCGATAGTTAAGACTGACTTCATATCCACACATTGCTTTATTCTGATCCCGTTCCAAGCGGAGATCGCGAGCCCGATTGAATAGCCAAGAACGGCAATGATCTCGGGAGGCATAATGCTTTGGGGGACGAAACTCCAGGCAATGAACATAAAGACCATAGTAATGATAAGTGGAATTAGCGCTTTCTTATTGACCCTGTGATATTTGTATCTGCTTTTTAACAATTCAATTGCCAGAAGTCTTTTCGATTCAGACTGATTCTTTTCTTTGACAAAGAAACACCAGATTATTATTACTATGATTGAAGTTATGAGAAATAAAGGAAATGCCTTAAAGAGGTATCCAGTGAACGTTGTTATGCCGCTCGTCATGATAACTATTGCGGGAAAATCCCCGATGGGACTGGCTGCGCCACCCGTGTTAGACAGTGCTAAAATGGCTGCAAAAAACACACTGATGTATTTTGTGTCAGCATTTATTGCCTTGAGCAGAACAAATATTACCGGAAGTATCATCATCACAGCCGTTATGTTGTTAAGAAGTGAACTAATAAGGAACATTAGCACTCCAAAGAATATAATGCACCTTTTTTTACGTCCTTTTGACCATACGGCGAGATTCTTCGCCAGAAATTGCATTATTCCGGTTTCTACAACTAAGTTCGTAAAGAGCTCCATTACAATGAGAATTACAATTACAGAGTAGTTATAGTCCTTCATAACTTGAGCTACCGGTATTCCAATCGAGAGTGAAATAACTGCAGCGAGTAGAAATATCCCTGCTATAAGAAGCATAGACGGTAATATACTGTTCGTTTTATTAGCCAACTTCATTTCATGCTACCTTCCAGTACGTTAGATTACTTCGTTAAAAAACAAATATGCGTTTATAGGTGCCCATCCAATCGGTCTTGCTCCGCTCGTGTGTTTTGCGCAAGAGACAAGAATACGTCTTCCATAGAAATCTCTATAGCGTTCCATCATACGGTAATTGTAGTTGAGGATGAGAGCCCTATCCCCGTCAGCAAAACCAAAAGCTATTATTGCACCATTGCTGTTTTTGAAATCTGCAGGTATGTCGCTGTCGGTAATGAACCTGACATTTATACCGTTAGGCATATTGTTCTCGATTCGTTCGGTCATTTCACTGTCGATCCCGTTTGGAAGGGAGACGATTATTTCAGGCGGATTATCAACTTTGGACAATTTTTCAAACAACGGCAGTTCGGGAGTCAAAAACAAAAGTTTTTCTTTATCAATATTGGAAATGTATTTCACAATTGTATCTATAGAAACATATGAATCGAGTTCAGGGACCGGGGTGTATGCAGAACATTCCGCATACACCTCTTGGTCCTCTTGAAAGTGACTAATATCGTTAATTGTCTCGATCACACCCGTTTCCAGTATGTTGTTTCTGATCATTTTCATATCATCAACGTCCTTGCAAAACTTTATTTTTTGCTGCCGCTATGACAGTTGATACAACTCCTTCGGGAGCGTGGATAAGAATGACTTCAGCAGCATCTTTGTTAATACAAACAGCAGATGAGACCATATTCAAAGCATCATCATCCAATGATGCGTTCGAAAAGCCGTAGGAGGTGATGCCGGTGGCAACCTCTTCTTTACGCTGCTTAATAAGTGCGTCAATCATGTACTGGTTAACGGTGATCTTGAGCCCCAATTCAATTGCAAAGAGAATCTTGATCTCAGGAGGCTCGGCGGCAATCTGGTCGATGTGATAACTCCACATGTCCCCGAACATATTCTTCAGTTTATCGCTTTCATATTCGATTGAGACGACGGAATGCCTGTCCATGGGGAGGTGCGGATGATGGGGTTCGTGATGAACACCCGGGTGAAGTTCAAGATTGATCATAGTTGTTCTCCTTTCATGCCACTGCTGGTGACGTTATTGTTATGGTTTTATCGCATTTGTTTATTACGACTTGCTGGTGAGAGATACAAAGAATACCCGCTCCAATGGATTTAGCGTATTTTTTTAGATTATCAAACACCTCTGAGGTAGTTGAATCATCAATGTTTGCTGTTGCCTCATCAACAAAGAACCATTTGGGTCTGCGTAAAAAAGCTTTTGCAAGTGCAATCCGCTGGCGTTGTCCACCGGAATAATTGCTGCCTCCTTCGGATACGGGAAGTGTAAATACCGATTCGCTTTTTTCTCTAAGCTCTTCATATATGCCGGCTTCTTTCAGCGCCCAAATCATTTGATCATCGGAAATAGAATCATTCAATCCATATAAAAGGTTTTCTTTGAGCGTCCCTGAAAAGAAAACTGGCTGCTGAATCAAATCGTAAATACCGTCACAAATTGATTGCTGTGAAAGATGTCTTAGGGATTGTTTTCCAACCCAAACATCTCCGTTTGATGGATAAAATCTCATGATCCCTTTCACAATGGATGATTTGCCGCACCCTGTAGGACCTTTTAAAGCAATTGTCTTTCCGTGGTCAAGCACGAAATTCTGATTTTGACATATTGTTTTACCCTTGTCCGGGGTGTAAATAGTGAGATCTTTTACGTGAATATCTCCATCAGGGAAAGAGGAGTCTATAAGGTTTGCATCGTAAATTTCATCTTCCTTGGCGGAAAGGAGTGTGGTTAGTTCTTTTGCTTTTATTGATGAACTCGCAAATTCGTCCATGAAAACATGAACCGCATCTATAGGAGCTACGAGCTGCTGGAACAGTAAGATGATCGTAATAACCGTTCCACCATTAATTGATCCTTTTGAAACGAGAACAATTGAGATGAAAAGGAGAATCACGGTATACAGAACTTTTAAGAGTTGCTTTATGGCGTCGAAAGTTCCCATAAACATATGATGTTTACACTCAACTTCCCGAATATCATTGGTGTGCGGCAAAATGCGGTTAAACTCGTATTCTTCTGAGTTTGTTACTCGAATCATCTCGATGTTTTGAATTGACTGACAAATGGTTCCGTCGAGTTTTGCCTTCTTGGCGATCAGTTTTTCGCGGATCCCGTTTTGTGATTTGATCTGAAGAATCGACACTCCAATTTCAAGGACGATATAACTGACTAATATTGCCACAAAGAATGACGGTGCCTTCCTCATGATTTGATAAATGGTAAATCCGCTAATGAAAATTGATGGGACAATGTTATTACAAATTACTTTAACCAGCTGATTCGCGCCGGCAACAGATTGATTGATCTTCGCTGTGTATTCGCCGCTTGTGTTGCTGTTGAAAAAAGATGTTGGTAGACGTAGCAGTTTTTTTATACTTTTGTTTCTAAGCCTCATCTCAAATGAAGCCGAAACGATATCTGTCCATACTCGGCGAATAATGCTACTTACTTCTGCTCCGGCAAATGCAACGCCGAACAGGATAAATGGTAAGAAACCAGATTGGGCATCTGTAATGTCTCCTTCAACGATTCTGTTATAGACATCACTTAGTAAGACGGGCCAGTATGAAGCGGCTGCTGCGCCAATGATCGCAATAAGAATAATCAGGATACAAAACAGACGCTGCTTTGCAGAAAGGTACTTTATGATTTTCATTTGGTATTGATCTCCTTCTTGTCGTTGGTACGATTTTAACACTGAGCAAGTCTATACGGCAATCGACGGTACGTGAATATGTATTACTATCGAAAATAATCGAAACATTTCTGTAAATATGGCATTTTACTTGCAGTTTAATCTTAATCTGGTTTAAACGAGTCAATATATGCGGCAGCAAGATACTTCTCGTCGAGACCTATGTCTCTGTAGCCTGTTCGTATTGTTTGGTAATATGAATTACTGGGTGGTTTCTTTCCTGTTGAATTCATAATATATATCATTCCTTCTACTTCCTGTCCATCGAATCGAACGGATACTTTTTCCTTCCTATATAATCTTGGATAACCCTCATATAAATCTAGAGAAGCCTCGCAATATTCATCGATTTCCCATATCCCGACAGGAACACTTTGAGAAGCATCAAGCTCAATAGAGGCAACTCGATTGAAGATTAGCTTGTAACCATTTAGCATTCCGGCGCCCACGACTTTTGCTGTGGGACACCGATGTGCCATTTGATCAAGGTTAAGATTAGAACCGTACGCAAAATAAATCTTTTTCATGCTGCATCACTCCTTGCTTTTTCTTTGAGGTTTGAAAGAAGATGGATCCGGGCTGTCTTGAATTCTTCGCCCGAAAGGCCAAGCGTTATGAGCCAGGAACGAAAATTCTTATAGTCCATTGTATCAGGGGTCAATACATTCGCAGAATCTACAATGAACAACGAGTAACTGCAAAGTGCCAGACAAAGCTGAATATATGCTTTCACTTTCCCGGCATGAGTGGTACTGTTGAACATACGGAATTCGATTCCTTTGTTCTGCCAAAGGCTGTGAAGATTCAAAGCGTGGTATCTCGTAGAGTTGTAATGGAGGTTTTGAGTTATATCTCCGTTATACCAGAGGTCTTTCATTTCATTGAGTGAAAGAATCTTTTCTCTGTTGATTCTGCTAAGGAATCCTTTATCGATCTTTTTGCAATACCTTTCGCTGCGACGCGGATCGACCATGAGCGCTGAGAAAAGATTATCTTCGTTCTGAGCCATAAGATTTGCCAGACCCTTGAGGCTTGCAACTGTCTGTTCCTTTCCATCAACATGTACGTGAATCCCGCAGCTTTCGTTTACGACCATACCCGCGTGTCTGAGTTCCCGGACTATTTCCTGGATCATAGGGATATCACCGTAGAAACAAATCGGGGTAACAAGTTCGCAGCTATAATCTTTCCCGGCAGGAGTGCCATCACTGAGTGTTGTGCGAATGCTACCGTCGTACTTGATTGTCCACTCACGAAAGCTATTGTCGTATACAGAGCCGAACACAGGAGATTTATTGAAATGTCTCGCGATCACATTGAGTGCGTCTTTGCGCGTAATGCCAGTAAATTCAATCTCTACGCCGTACCAGAGATTTTTGAGTTTGTCTTTGTTAGAAGAAAAACTCATATATCTGCATGTCACAATCAAGTCGAAGACGGTTTCGGGAGTAAAAGATACCCCGAGAAGTGATTTGAGAACTTTATATCTGGGGAACTTCTTGAAGGCTCCTTCAGAAACATCGAAAGAAGAAACAGGAAAAAGAATATTATTCTTAGCAACGTTGTTTCTGATTAGAGCGAGACACTCGTCGAGTTCTTTGTCATAGTTCTCAAGCGAAAAACTCTCAATTGCAGACGCGAGGAAAATATATTCCTTGTGCTTTTTCCAAATGGCACCGTGCTTGTTTACCTCGTTCGCAATCCAGATACAAACTCCAACAGAGGATTCGTCAGCCTTATATGTCACAGCATATACAGGAGACAAGAGCTTCTTGTTCAGATATTTCGACTTGCTTCCGTTAAAGAGAGCGAAATTGCTATCATATTCAAAAGGCGAATAGGGTTCAAGTGGTTCTTCGTAAGTTCTGCCGGAGTCGGCTTCGATTACTGTTAGTGTTAAAGGCTTCTCAATAAGGTGCCTCCCGGTTGCAAGATCTGCGTAAACACCTGTTTTGCATTTTACTGCTATGTGCGCAGTGGAATAATCTTTGATATCAAAGGAAACCATACCCTCACCTCCTTGATACTAATTGTAGTCATACACAGGTAAACATCAATTTCCGGTAAGTAAAACAGGATGATGAGAGTGAAAAGGCGACAAAAAAATCGTAAAGTCGGCTTTGAACGACTTTACGATGACTTTTATAGGAGGTTGCTTCAATATTAACTTGCGAGAAGTAGAGCGCGAAGATCGACGGCAATGATACTGGTTTTGGACTCTTTTACCCAGTCAAACATGAGCAGAAGATCGAGAACAGTCTGCTCAGACATTTCGGAAAGAGACTCATCCAGCATAGCTTTTGCTCTATCTTCGTCTTTAGGGACACCGATGCCAAACTGCATACATCTGGCGAACGTGTGTTTTGCAACCGGATCATTTCCTGCGACCGCTTTTTTAAGCCATTCAATCGCCGGCTCTACGGTATTATAATAGGAAATATGTCCGACCGTGGATTCCGGTTTCACAAGGATTCCGCAGATACCAAGTATGCCGAGATAGGTCTGCGCAGGAGCATAACCCATAGAAGCGGATCTTCTCAGCTGAGTCTGAACAATAACTTCACTCATTTCGTCGCTTCTCATGATCCTTGCTGCTTCAAATGCTGCTTTGCTGTCACCTTTTGCCGCCATGCCAAGGTAATAGTTAAGAACGTTGGTAGTCATAATCGATTCCTCCTCGTATAAATAATAATTGTTTGGATTCTCCCCGACGTGCTTTCTTTTTCGTCAAGGGATTTTTTCTACGATATCATCTTACCACGGAATTATACGCACGTAAAGTTTTTGCTCATAAATCTCGAAAATGGTCGTAAATTGCAGAGTCACACTTTTGCCGTTGAGTTCATAATCGTAAAAACGTGAAGAGCAAACAACGTGGACGTAAATATCACTTAGACGGCGAGAGGCAAAAAGTGAAAATTGTTAAAGAAATTCTTCAATGCCCCTTGACGAACGGCGACCAGCGTGATACAATCATGGCAAATCTACAGACGGGAGGAAAAAATGATGTCAGAAACCAATAGAGTTAAAAGAGATGATTTGAAAGCTCGGGTTGCAAAATCACTTGAAGCTTTACGCAGTGCAATGGGGTGGACCAAAAATGAATTCGCAGAAAAGTTAGATGTGGCACCTGCATCGTATAGCAATTACACAAACACGGATAACGACAAACTTCCTGATTTAGTGTGTCTTGTTAATCTTTGCAGGATACCGGACTTTAAAAGAAAAGGTCTTGATTTATCCATAGACACGATTCTCTCGCCCCATTTCGACCCCGTATCTCTTGTTCGTAATCGCGAGGGGACTGCGCCGGACATCATAAACAACATTAAGCACAAGGATTTCCTCGGGACGTATCTTTGTTACTTCTTTGATCAGACAAAATCATTCCATGATCAGGACTTTAAGGCTTCGAGAGATCTTCGGTACGGCGTCGTCTGCTTTTATGACGATTATAAAGGTGTGACGGGTGACGCTATCATTCGTGTATACGCTACCTTTTATAAAAATACTAATGAAGAGATCGCCAGCTCGACAAATCTCAAAAATGCCCTCGACGCAATCTTTGAGAACAAGGGTGAAAATGGAAATGTCAGTACCCGTAATGAAAAAATCCGTGAAGCATTCTCCGGAGTCGGGAACTTGTATGAGGGCACGGTTGCTTTCAGCGAGCAGCATGTCTTTGTCAATATTCACAGCGATGTAATCAACGATCAGGCTCTCATGATCCTTCCTTCCCCTCATAAGCGCAGCGATATGGAATATATCGGAGGCATTGGATGTGTAGCATCTGTCGCCCACGGAAGAAGTCATATGCCTACAGCCCAGAAGATTATCATTTCCAAATATATGCTGAACTGTTCAAACGAGGAGATTTCCGAGTATTTGAATATGTCTACCGCACCCGTTGCCTCGAATAATGAAGCGCGGGCTTTGAGTGAGATTTGCAGAAAACTGTACGGCAAGGATTCTTACCTGACTTCTTATTTTGACGAAGGAGACAGAATCGCAATTATCACGAACAGAATGAATCAGCTTGTGCGTAACTACATCGAAAAGAATGTCTGTTGTGTGGGAAGCGTAAGCGATGAGGATGATAAGAAGGTTTACGAACTCATCAAAAGGAAAAGAATATAAACGATTAGGAGGAACGCTAAAATGACAACACTTAATCTCAAACTTCAGCAGAACCGCGAAGTAGAATACGTTGTTGAGTACTTTGCTCAGCGTTCTAAATCGTCACAGGAAGATATTATCGCGGCATTCAATCTGTTTGAGGAATTGACTATCAATCCGGAAACTCTCGAAAAGTATTCTCATTCTTCCTACGTTATGTGCAGATACATGACTCCTGATACTGAAGATGTTATTTCTCTTCTGCTCTGGTTGCCTTGCAACAAAGGAAGATGCAGCTTCAGGCGCTTTAAAGACACGTTTCGCCCGGACAGATTTGAATACTATTATACTCAGACAGTCGATGTTACCAAGAGCGCTCCCAACGATGTGCCGCTCGAAGGCGATGCGTCCAAGGATTACTATGTCTTTATGCGCGTGTGCGACAAAATGCTCGAAAATCTCACTTCCAATATGGAAAGAAAAGGGATTCCGGACATCTATTGCATATGGCGGGCATACAAACTTGCTCGTAAAGCGCATTATGGTGTTTGCCGTGCATCCGGCGAGCCTTATCTTACACATCCCATCTCGGTAGCAACAATACTTGCCAATATGGGAATCGAGAGCCACATAATCGCAGCCGCTCTCTTGCATGATGTAAGTGAGGATACGAACTACACCATCAAGGATATATCTTCGGAATGCGGCGAACAGATAGCACGTTATGTTGACGCCGTTACTTCGCTTCATAGAGAATATGCCAACTCACATCTTTCTTCTGAATACAGTCAGGACAAGGTGGAACTTGACAAAAGAAGCTTTGAAAAACTGGTTCAGGCAGCACATTCGGATCCGAGAATGGTTTTTGCTCTCTATATTAAAGCAGCTGACCGTATCCATAACCTCAGTACGATCGACGTTATGGCAAGCGAAAAACAGTATGATAAAGTCGATGAAACCGAACTTGACTACCTGCCTCTGTTCAGAGAATTCAAACTGAATTATTTCGTGGTTTGGATTGAAGACCTTACACGCAAGATCGCAAACCCCGAAGAATATAATAAGTATAAGCAGGGATATGAGAGCCTGTACACCAAGAATCTTTCTCATATCGACGATATGAAGCAGACCCTTATCGCTCACCTCGGTGATGAGTTCAATCAGTTTTATTGCAGGGCTATCTTCGATATCGACGGTTATGACTGTGATATCACCAGAAGATTTTACAGACCGCTTGAGGTAATCAGTTTTGTACGCAACGCTGTCGGACCGGAGGCCTTATCCCCGAAGATGATCGATAAGCGTACGGTTCCCACTTGTGACTTTGACGTTATCCTTGATGGAAAAGACGGAAAAAGTACGATCGATACATTTGCAAACATTTTCGTTAAAATGTTCGCAGAAAAAATCGCTCCTTCCGGGAAAGAAATCACTGATTTTGAAACTGATGAGCACGGAAGGTTTATCGTCAAGATCGAGGATAGGTACAGGAACGTTTATAGAGTGTGTTTCTGTATGAGAGGGGATTATATTTCTTATAATCTCGGAAGCCATAAGGGGATTTTTAAAGACCGTGAGGATTCTGTCGAACAGCAAAACGGGACTACTATCTTCGTAAAGCTCCGCAACGGAAAGCCCATGGAGATACCCAAAGAATCAACAGTTCTTGATCTCGCATTTATGATTCACGAAGACATTGGTATTTGTGCAAGATCGGCGTTTATCAATGATCGTCACGCCAGGATTTCCAGTATTCTTCATGACGGAGATAAAGTAGTAATCGAGGCCGACACTGAACGCACTGGTAAAAAGGTAACAAAGTTTATACCTCATGCAAGGATCGCTTGGCTTAATTTTGTTAAGACGAGACAAGCAAGAAGCAAGATCACGAGGTATCTTGAAAGCCAATATGAAGGAGACAGTTCTGTGACTTCGCTCCAGGATGAAGCTCTTGATAATTCACATAACAGGATATGGGAAACGGAAACGTCCCACATGAAGGGGCTTCCGGAAGAAGAGTAACTTACAAGCAAGCAGCCGGGCGCGTTGCTCGGCTGCATATAAAGAGCAGAAAGGAATGATGATTAATTAATGAACAAGATCACAGCAAAGCAATTGGTAAGAATAAACGGTACTGTGACAGCGAGAAAGAAGGTTCCGGTCACCGAAGAACAAATGAAAAAGATTGAGGATGTTGCAAATAGTCCATACGTTCAGGATGAAAAGTTCTTTTTCATTTACAAAACGACAATTGAGAAGGCGTCAAAACTGGGCTGTGAAATATTCAAGATAAAACCGTTTGACAAAGGAAATAGAGATACCGCGTTGCTTGCATTATTGACTTTATTGGATGTTAATGGGTTTAAATTGAAAGATTACCAAGATGATTTGATTGAGTTGAATGAATACGTGAAAAAATATGATTTAACCGCAACAAATAGTTGGATAATGAATCATTTAGAGGATAACCCTTTCGTTAAGTCGGTTATTATTACAGAAGAATAAGAATTTAGCATAATATTTGAAATACCATGTGAAAAGCGTACTGAACTAATGATTCGGTGCGCTTTTTTCACAAAAAAGAGTCTCAGAATTTATTATTCGCACGAGCATTCACGTTCCCACTGATGACTATCAAGAACAAATCATTTAGAATTGTGTCAAGGAAAAGTATCAAAAGCCGCGCTGACTGCAAGAGAAAAACAAAAGACGCAAAGGAGACGAAAAAATGAAAACAAATGAACGGGTTTTCAATGAAGCTAAAAGTTTAAATATGTTTGATAAATTGAGACTTCTTTTCCATAAGCGTGTCAAAACATCACGTAGTCAACAGGAAAAAATTGAGTTCTGTAGTCATTCGGCCATTAAAGAAATTCAAATAAATGGCGATCGTAATGCAGACAAGGGTGATTCAAAAAACAAACAAGAAAAAAAGTGGATCTGAATGATACACTTGAATTCAACGTTGATGAATTCAATGCTGACGACGCTGACGATTTACTAAAACTCAAAGAATTTGACAAGATGATTACTTCTGATTTGTTGTCTTGTGCCGAACTTCCCATTCCCTCGATATTACCCAGAATGATCGGAAATGAGGAAAAGGAAACAGCAGACGATAATTCTGGCCTTGAAAAGGATGAAACGCAAGGGTTGCCTACGCTTGTCATCACAGACAGTGACAGGATATCAGAAATGGACAGGATGTTTAAATATAAAACATCAACTTGTTATGAGTCTTTAAAGATGAGAGTCGATAAAGCTGATATTGTGAATGGTAAAAGAGCATTTCGATTCAAAGATACAGACTGTATGCTGAGTATTGATGAGGAAACACCCGCTTTTATTTCAGATTACGAAGAAGAGGTCAACGTTGTTTTTACTCGCCCGGATAAATACATTCATACCAAGAGCGAACCGAGAGAGTACCCGTGTGAATGCAAAGCGATTCTTGATAATACTACAATCGAACTCTTCAAAAAATATAAAAAAGAAGAGAAACTTGTAGAAGCAGCCAGAATATTCAATAGGTTAACACCTAAGCAACAAGCATATATTCGGAATCAATCCTCGAAGCCCGTTATCAAAGATGTTGAAGTCAGCAAAAGCGAAGATGAGTTCACCCCCATTCAAGACCAGGACTCACTGGAAATGATGTATAAAATCTGCCGAAATACATATTCTGCAGAAACAAAAGCGCGATTGGATACTCTTATTTCAAAGCTTCATTCGCATCATTTCAGCGGTGAAACTAAAGCTGATATTGTTACGCAACTTTCATACGCTCTGTGTATAGACACAGACGCACTCCAGCACAAGCAAAAGACATATGACGAAATCATAGAGACTTTCAATAAGTATGTATACGGCATGACAGATTTGAAGGAAAGAATTGCCGAGTACATTCTCGCTATGCAGTACAGCGGGGCAAATTATTTTTGCATTCTTCTCGTAGGTTCGCCCGGCGTCGGAAAGACGAGCGTGTGTGAAGCAATCAGCGAGATCCTTGATTGTGAGCTTGCACACGTCGATTGTTCCGGGGTCGATACTATAGGCCTTTGTGGACTTGTTAAAAGCTATGGAGGTGCACAGCCAAGTAAGATCTCCAATGTTCTTATCGGAAAAGGTAAAGCTGATTTGCTTCTCCGGTTAGATGAGATCGACAAACTTGTGAAAGACAAAAACGGAGACGCATACTCGGCATTGATCAAGCCTTTTGGACCGCAGAGAGCTTTTCATGACGAGTTCCTTGATGGGGATATTGATATGTCCAACACAAAGATTGTCTGTACTGCAAACGATATCAATAAAATCCCGGGTTACATTCTTAATCGCTTTGGAGATAACATCTTCTATATTCCTGACTACAACACTAAGGATAAAGCTGAAATCGCAAAGCACTATATTATTTCTCGAAAGCTCGAGGAGTATAAAATCAAAGAAAATGAACTTGTATTTACCGATGAAGCGATTTATGAAGTGGCTGCTAACTACTGTGTCGATTCCGGCGCGAGAGAAATCACAGCATATATTGAGTCTCTGATTAGGAAAGCGATCAAAGGGTGGAGTCGCGGAACAGATCCAAAGCCATTACTTATAGACGTAGAATACGTCAGAAGAAACCTTCGGCACAATGACAACGGCAAGCCGCGCAAACAGATCGGATTTACAGGATAAAGGGTTGAGGGACTGCGGACTTTGCGTTCGCAGCCCCATACTCTACAAATTCACAATGATATGGTTTAGGTTTTACATTCGTATGTCGTATTTTCAATCATATGGATGAAAGGTGGCGTAATTGAGTGTAAAATGGTAGTAACAAAAGAAAGAACGGTGAATATAGATGCTGTATTTTACAGGAGATTTACACGGTGAAATCGGACGATTTTACGAGCTGTACCGGAAAAATCCGAATTTGGGGGCGGAAGATTATCTTATTGTTTGCGGAGACTTTGGCTTCGTATTTAGAAATGATCAGAATGAACATATCTGGCTTGATGACTTGTCTCGTCAGCCGTACACAATCTGTTTCGTAGATGGCAATCATGAAAATTTCAACGCATTGTATTCGTATCCTGTAGAAAAATGGAAGGGCGGGAAAGTCCATAAAATCAGAAACAATATCATTCACTTGATGCGCGGGCAAGTATTTGAAATTAACGGCAAACGAATCTTCACCATGGGTGACGCTTACAGTATCGATCGTTATATGAGAAAACTCAATTTTTCATATTGGGAAGAAGAGATACCTTCTAAAGAGGAATATACTGAGGCGTCTCGAAATCTGGAGGCTTATGGGTATAAGGTCGACTATATTGTAACGCACACTGCGCCACGGGAGATCATTAGACGCATGGGATACGATCCGGATCCACACGATATGGAGTTAACCGGATTCCTCGAATGGGTGATGTACAAAGCACAGTACGACGAATGGTTTTTCGGCCACTGGCATGAGGACAGGAATATTGAAAAATTTCACGCTCTTCTATTCGAGTATATCATTAGATAGGAGTTGTAAAATGAACGACAAAAACACAGAGCCGTTAGGATCATACATAATCAACAATGGTTTTTATGCATTTTGTGCTGTTATTTGGTATAAGCTCATCTTCAAACTGATTCCCGGAAAAACATATGAGGGGTCCAAAATCGTGTTGTATGCTCTCGTTGTTCTCAGTATTAGTTTAGGCATCCTTCTTACATATAAAAAGAGAAGAAATTCAATCAGTACGTTCATTAATGTTGCAATGCCTTTCGAAATATACACAGTTATAACATACTTTTCCGAATTCCGAGTGCTATTAATTATACTTATGATTATTTCCGGAGGGCTAGGAATCACATATTTAGTTCTCCTTCTTAAAAGAAAGATGCCGGTACGAGTCAAGCGAAACATCGTAATTCGTAGAAGAGTCCGAAACGGGTTGCTTGGCGCAAGGACAATTATCGCAACAATAATGTTGGTTATGATGATTCCAATCAGCACAAGTTTATTCTTATCGGATTCGATTTTTCCCAATACAGAGAAGGCCATCGTTGGAAGCGAAAACGACGATTGTACAATTGCGAACAATATCGAAACAGTACGAAACATTCGTCAGGACGTTTGGGAAGATCTATCCGTAGCCGAAAAGATGCGAACTCTTCAGGTAATTGCAAACATAGAAGCCAGATACCTTGGTTTGCCACATGAATTAAATGTTCGGATCGAGAGTTTAGACGACGGCACAATTGCTCATTATGTAGATTCAACTCATTCGATTTCTCTCAATATCAATTATTTCAACAGAGACGCATCTGATATCGTTAAATCTCTGTGTCACGAAGCATACCATGCATATCAACATCGTCTAATTGAAGCGTATGATAGCTTGGACGATGATCACAAGCATCTTCTGGCTTTCGCTAGTGTGAAAAATTTCAAAAACGAGTTTTCAAATTATCATCACGGCAGCGATGATTTTTGGAGCTATTATTATCAATGGTGCGAGGTATCAGCAAGGAGCTACTCAACTGATGCTATCGCAGAATACATGGATAGAATAGAAGATTATGAGGTGCACAATGGGTAAAGAGGAAACTGAATTAATCATAACCATTACCAGGATTATGTTGGGCGTAATACTCGGTATCAGATCCTGTCGCTGTTTATTTCGAAGGAAAAACTAAAACGTTTCCACAGGGTTTTAAGGAAAGTTTTTACCATTATTGTGATACCGGGGTCGCTAGCGTGTATTGCACTTTCAATAGCCAAAGAAGGGGATTTATTGGGCTTTAACTTTTGGACGTTCTTCTTTGGAAACGAATTCGTTTGTTATTCGGTCATTTCGATGGCTTACCTAACGACTTTTTACGCAATCGCAAAGAGAATCAAGCTTCCATCGAAGATTGTATTCTCTTTTATTGGGGCAGCCTTATTTACAGCTGAAGTATTCTTCGTTAATAATATTCTGCACACGATGCGATTTTGGGGAATGTTCAGGTTTCAAGGATTCTCGTTCAACGAGGGTTTCTGGCCATTTGTCAAATACGATTTGAAGTATTCTCTCGGACTGGGAATATTCAGATATATTCTCGTATTCCTTTTCCAGCTGATAGCGTTTGGAATCGTATCAGTACTTGCTGATTCGAAGATACGCACTTCATTAAAGGAAAAAGCAGACAATATGAAAAGGATACTCTTTGTTAAGACTTCAATCTTTTTCGGCAACAGCAATCTGGCACGGCTAACTAACGCTTATTGTCATGACTTGATTGAATTCAGAGTGATTTCGGATTATTTAAACGAAGCAAAATACGACGAGCTTTTTATGTATGAGCTCATCCATTGCATAAAAAAATACCAAATCCCGAAATATTCTTTCGTCCTTTTCAGAAGGTATAAAAGGCAATTAACGAAGAATCAGTACATAGATCAAAGAGCTTTTTTCCTGGAGCATAGTAATTTGGCTCTCCCGGTCGATTGCTGCGAATTGGATATGGAATACGGGTTGGACCGTGAGGGCATAGTCTACGTCGATTATGACGTGATGTTTGGCAGAAAAGGAGACAAAAATGTTGAAGCTGAGTGATTACATTGAAAATGCACCGTTTCTCAGAGAGCAATCCAGCCTCACCGTTCAGTGCATTAAAACCCCCGTTGGCTATTTCTTTGAAGAGGGTTCAACACTCAAATATCTTGATAATAACGATACCATTAGGATTATTGACGACCTTGTATACTGTTGGGCGTTTTGCCGGATTGCAGATTAATCTACTCGGTCGGTTTATTTGGCTGCGAAAATAACGGATTTATCATTATCTCACCGGGAAACAATGGGGACGAGAGAATCATTGGTGAAATCGGAAAAGACTGTGCTCTTTATTATCTCGAGAAAAACATGCTTGTCAGAAGAGACAAGGAAGATGAATTGACTGTAATGCTGTGTGTTAAAAATGCCACGAGTGTTGGTGTCGACGAGAATTTGATAGCGATCAGTTATTATTACAAAGACACAACGTTTTCTTCTACTGTCTATTTTGACTATAATGGAAAAAGCAAGAAGATACGTCTCATAAAAGATTATTGAACGATATTTATTCTCAGATTACAAGTTTGCTTTTGGACCGATCCAAATTGGAGAAGAAGAACTTTAATAACGAAACGGCCAACGATACCGTAATTATGCCGATGATTGATTATCGCAACTTGTCCGAGGTTGCTATAAGTCGTGTCGGCGTAAACTATATATTGGAACTATTGAAGCGGTGTGATCTTCTTCACAAAGGTAGCGCGTTGATGTACAGAAAACTCGAAAAGATGATTGATGATCTCGGTATTGATGATGAGTTCCAGGACATCATTATCAATATCATGGATTACTGTACCACAAAGCGGTATCCAGGAAGGCAAATTGGACATTTAATCACAAACCCGGTATTCGAGCGGATTCAACAATTAAGTGAAAACCACAAGAAATATGAAATGAAGTCAATTCTGTCAAGCCGAGCCTGTCTTGAAAAGGCGATGGAGGATATATGATACTCAAGAATTATTATGAAAGCGATCGCAAAAAAGTAACGGACGTGCAAACATTGTGTACGTAACGGAATGTTGTAATTCTTTTGCTTTAGACAGTTGGAAATACTGCCCTAAATGCGGAAATCTTGCGGAACGCGCAAGCGGTGGAGTTGAAACAAATGATGAGTTGGATTTTGACCAAACCACTTGGTTTTGCGCGTTCTGCGGCGAAGGCATACCGATGAGGTATCAGTATTGTGGGAATTGTGGACACAAACGATTATGATAAAGATTGAACGTTATGGGAATTGAGGTTACTAAAATGAGAAAAACCATCCAACGCACCTATTTGTAGACGAACTGATTGCAATGTTCGACGAAAAAATACTTGAGCACAGAATAAACGAAAGAATAGAATCATTGTTTCCTTGTCGTATTCTTTGCTTTGACGACGCTGATATGACTTTAGCCGGAAAAGATGCGACGCAGCAGGAGATAGCTTATATTGTTAAGCGGTTGACAGAGAAAAGAAAGGCTATTTTTCTCGGAATAAATCTGAAAAAACGGTGCGGCACCTTATTAAGAATAATAGGCGAAGACAGTTATGAATTTTTTTCTTTTTGATAAGAAGCAAAATCATAGGAAAAAAGGGCATATAGGTGAATCAGATTACGAATCAGCATTGCTTCTTGATTGCTGTAACCTAAAAGTGGGTAATTGGTATCACTTCTGCCCTCGCTGCGGCAAGAAAATTGATCTTGAAACATGCAAGACAATTCAAGTTCCCGTGCCGAACACGATTGACTTGTTTGACTACATTACATGGGAATGCTCGTGTGGAAAAGGGTACGAAAGATACGGATATAACTATTGTCCGATTTGCGGGAAAGAAAGACATTAATAGAGTCGCTGATTAACAGGTTGTCATTAAAAACGAACTATTGATTGTTCCCAGAAAGAGAGTATTTATATGGAAAACTATATAATCACTAACACCATAAATAATAAATCACAAGTTGAAATGATGTTTTCATCTTTGGGATTTCGCAGTCAGATTATGCGTGAAAAATTCTCAAAAATCATACCACAGGGTCGAGCACTTAAAGAAAAGAACTGCTTGATAATTCCATATGCAGGATTTAACACTGAGAGAACTATAGAACTTGAAAAATGTGGTCTTATAGAGTTTGGTTTTGATAAGGAAAAGATTATTTCTGCAAAAGATGATATGCTTGCAAACCCATCATTCGTCCCAGACTATATCTATGTTCCGGGTGGCGATCCTTCCAAACTGCTTTCTGAAATCAGAAAAAGAAAACTTTATTCGAGGATTCGTCGGCTGGTATTGACAAATAAAACTTCTTATATAGGCGTTTCAGCGGGTGCCTACATTGCTTCAAAAAGCATTGAGTATGTGAAACAGCTTGAGGACGATGATTATGAAGAGAATGAATATAGGGCACTTGGTTTGGTTTCAAACCCAATCATATGCCACTCGGATCACTACACGCATTCTCAGATCAAGTCTTGCGAGATCATCGCAATGGCTAAATCAATACTGATAAGAGATGACCAATTGGTGCATTTAAAAAGCGATAACTGGCACTATATTGAGTAATATTTCAATAATAAACTACGGATTATTTACTATTATAATTGAGATTTACAATTGCAGTGTTTATAGTATGCGCTTTAGGTGTTATCATTGTTCCACAGGATGAAGTGGCATATTGAATTTCCATAATATTAAGGAGGTAAATGAAAATGAGTCTTTATGAAAACAGCGACGAGATGCTGGAAGAAAGCATGACTTTTAAAGTCAAGAATGAAGAGGGAGTTGAGATTTAATGCGAGGTGCTGTTCACATTGGAATCTGATGAAACGGGTAAAAATTATATAGTATATACTGACAATACAGTGGATGATGAGGGGTGCACGAAAGTATTTGCCTCAATTTATGATCCGGACGAAGACGAAACAAAGCTTCTCCCAATTGAGACTGAAGAAGAGTGGAATGTTATCGAGACGATTCTCGAACAACTCCAAAACGAATTAAATGAGGAGGAAGATTGAACAATGGTCCAAAATGAAAACATCAACAAAAGAAAACCAATGCCCGCCGATTTACAAATAACTGAAGCGGTAATGGGAAGTACAACGGACGTGCAAAAGAGAGTTTTCCTTAACAAGGTTAATCACGGATTCAACACGACGGATGTTCCGAAAGAGTTTTGCCTCCTTTATGGGGAAGTTGCAGAAGCGTTTGACGCATGGAAACAAAATAGAGGTCTCGATCTCGAACTTGCCGACGTAGCCATCTATCTTCTTGGTCTTGCTGAAATAAACGGAATTGATTTGGGAAAGGCAATAAACAAGAAAATGGATATTAACGAGCCTCG
>OLYN01000582.1_pt1 | contig 20720 bp, 17 predicted proteins | sample 1674231 | NCBI WGS metagenome assembly OLYN01 (sample SAMEA103958153, study PRJEB25191) | human gut metagenome
CAGAAAGCTCGGCAGGCTTTCCTTGTTGTCTTTGCGGGCCAGAGCCACTGTGAGCCCCTGCTCCTCTTCTGCCTTCTTGAAGTCCCCTAAATCCTCATAGACAGCCGCTTTCCATGCGTGCAGGGTTGAGTTCGCAAAGTTGGTTTTCTTTGGTTTGTTGACTTTAATCGCACGGTTCAGGTCAGTAAGCGCCGACGCATACTCCTCGATATTCTTGTAGATCCGCGCCCGTAGATACAGCGCCTCCGCATTGTCAGGCGTCGTTTTCAGCTGCTTTTCAAGCAATTCCAACGCGGTGTCCGTGTCATTGGAGTCATTCTGCAGTACCTCCCAGGCTTTCTTCAAGTTGTAGTCATCCTCCGCGCCGCTCTTGGATTTCTGTCCGAATCCATCAGTCGACATTCCCAACGCCACGGCCGCGGCCAAAAACAACATCAAAATTTTTCTGTGTTTCATATTGTTAGACAATTATTTGTTAATTTCCCACGACAGTTCATCTTCGTGTTTATACGTCACGTTTCTTCTGCGCCCAGCAGTCTCAAACGAATTTGGCTTGCTGGCGCTCATCAGAGCATGGCATATTATAAATGTCGGAAATGCAAAAAGGTAAACGTCACGGCATCGGCGTCTCCGCGGCGGACACGAATACGCATATTCCCGGTTCTGCCTTGCCGTAGCCGATGGCTAAAAATAAAGCTCCTCTACGGCATTGGCATCTATGAACATAACATAATAGACCGGCATATAGATCACATTGCCGACGGTCTTGATTTCCCGCGAGTTGGACAGAACAAGGCCGGAGGCAATGTCATAATCCCTTACTTTCAGCAAGTTATTCAGGGCGCTGTGTCTTGTGTAGTCTTTGCCGGACTTGACCTCAATGGGCAGAATTGTTGTACTGGAGTAGTCGTCAATCAGAAAATCTACCTCTCCGCGCTGTTTGTTGTCATAGTAGAAAAGCTTGTGACCGTGAGCCTTGAGTTCTTGTGCGACGACGCTTTCATAGACGGAGCCGAGGTTGACGCTGTCTTCATCTGAAATTACCGGACGAATGCTGTTCTTGTAGAGCAGCATCGTGAGCAGTCCGACATCGTTGAGATAGAGCTTCATAAGGTTCTTATGCGCGGATTCGGCCAATGGGTATTTCGGATTTGAGATGGCGCTCACCTCAAGAGCTGTCCCGGATGATATGAGATACTCAAATTCTTCCAGATAATTGTCGAACCTGTCGCCAATCTTATTTTGTATATCCTTGATGATTATGCGCTTTTTCTTGTTCTCCAGTTGAGACGGAATCATATTGTAGATTCTTCTGATCAGGAGTGTTTTGTTGCTGTCCTTCTCGTATTTTGTTGCATCGACCTCATAAAGACTGCGGATGTTTTCTTGAACATTTCTGACTTTCACGATGTTATGCGAGTCGAGGTATTCGTTGACCGCCGCGGGGAGTCCACCGACAAGGAGATAGCGCCGGAACAGGTTCATGATGTAGTCGTGGAGTGATTCGTCGAGGCTTTCTCTGTTCATAAGTTTTGTACGCAGAGTGTTCAAAGCCTCCTGTCCAAACCCGTTGGCGATGAGAAATTCCTCAAAATCAAGTTGGTACATATTTTTACGAATTATGCTGCCGACTGGTATTGAAGTCGTTTCTCGTAAAGTGATTCCGAGCAGACTTCCGCTTGCAATAAAACGAAAACGGCGGTCTTCACGAAAAAACTTGAGCAGAGTAAGATACTGGGGGTAGTGCTGTATTTCATCGAGAAATATTAGAGTGTTTTCATACCTGTCAAGCTTTTCTCCGTATACTGAGCTCAGTGTGAAATAGAATCCTTCCGTCGTCCCGATTCCTTTGAATATTTTCGGTCCTTCATCGTCCTCAGCAAAATTTATTTCAATGAAGTTGTCGTATAACTTCTTTCCTACCTCTCTGATTATGAATGACTTTCCTATCTGTCGCGCACCTTCCAGAATCATTATTCTATCATCTTCTGCTCTGAGATACCCCTCAATGTCCTTTTTTATCTTTCTGTATAACATGGCTTTAACACTTTTCTATATAATTTTCCTATGCAAAACTACACTTTTCCATATAATTTTGCAAGCAAAAACTACACTTTTCCATATCGTGGTGCAAAGGTAAACAAGGAAAAAATCTCCTTTCCAAAAGTATTTGTAGAAAAATCTTTGTTAACTTTGTCTGTCGGATAAACTATTTGATATGGCAGAAATAAGATGGGTTCAGAGATTCAGTAACTACCGGAAGGCATTGACGAGGCTTTCTCAAGCGGTTAACATTGTTGCAGTTCATTTGTCCGGCGAATCGGCTTTGGATGAACTGCTGAAAGAGGGGTTGATTCAACGATTTGAATATACGCACGAGTTGTCTTGGAAAGTGATGAAAGACTATGCCGAATATCAGGGTTATACGGAGATTCGTGGCAGTCGTGACGCTTTGCGCAAGGCCTTTGAGATGGGTCTGATAGAGGATCCTGAATGGATGGACACAATCAGCGACAGGAATCGCACTTCTCACCAATATGATGACGAGGCTGCGGACGAAATATATAATGTAATTGTTACTGAGTATTATCCTCTTTTTGTAAAATTTGAGGCCAAGATGCTGTCTTTGGGCGATGAACCACAATTGTTTTGATTATGCCATACGGACTTACAGACATAGAGTTACAAAAACTGACAATGGCATTGTCGTCGGTTTCCGGCGTTAAGAAGGCAATCCTATATGGCTCAAGGGCAAAGGGAAACTACAAACCTTTTTCAGACATCGACATCACATTGGTAGGGGATAGTCTGTCACGACGTGACCTCAATGTCGCATCCCGTGCTCTCGATGACTTGCTGCTGCCATACCAGATTGATTTGTCGCTTTATGACACTCTGAAAAATGAGGACTTAATCGAGCATATCAATCATTATGGTGTAGAAATATTTGTGAGACAATAAGGCCGTTTGAAAAATTGCTATCCGAGATTTACTGCAAATTTGCATAAAATCTCGGATAGCAGTTTCTCCGTTTTCTTGATATGTCGGCATAGTCCTCCCACCGTCGCTATAGGCGACATCGTCTGAAAGACTATTCCACTTAAACTTGATTTAAACAAACTATGCGTTACTCTCTCTTAAATGCTTAATACCTTGGACGATACCGTAAACCACTCCGGCTATAATCGGATTGGAAAGAAGCAGCCGGATGTTGATATAAGAATCTCCGCAAAAACAACAAAGCAGACAAAAGATGCCAGCGAGGACAACGACGGCGCAGGCGGTGATGCGTAGCCATCGGACATTCATAAGCCGTTGCGCAACATCGGACTGTGCAATCCGTACACCATACCACACCGCACCGAATAGGGGAATGTAGGACAAATAGTATCCTGCCGGGTGCAGTCTGGAAAGAGCCTCTGCATTATATGTCCGTAGTGAGAAACGGATGTAGTTCGCAGACCAGATAAGCCAAGCATATAGCAGTGCGAAACCAAGGAATGTGAGCAAGTCTTCGGCAAAATCCCGTCGGCCATCGTTTCCGCGTGAAGATTTGCCAATCACAGGCCCGAGACACCACCCTGCAACAAGCCAGACAAGGCACAGCCAAACCCACGACAATTGATATATCCCGTTTATCATTGAGTAACTTAATAATAAGCGGAGCCTAGTGTAATCTACGGAGAAGAAAGCAATTATCGTCGCGATGACCCCCACAGCAACGGCAGCCTTTACACCCCATTTCACCTTTCGGCACTCATCAATGACAACGCCCATCCAAAAGCACCACAATGCCGGCGCAAATCCCGCAATCGCCCAGCTACCCCTAATACCCGTAATTCCGGAATAAAGCAGCGGAACAACCGTCACCAACGCGATAAAAAGAGTCGCAAGCTTAGTCTCCGTATTCATATCTCAACCATTTTTTAACAATTTTTAACAGCCCCTTGCTGTCTTAAATATATGTCAGAATGATGGAAAGGTAAACATTATAACTGAGAATATGTCTCCGGACCGACCTTGATTGTGCGGAAATCAGTTCTGGAAACCGTCGTAAAGTGGTATGTGATTATAAGCCCATCCATCTCGGTGCAGAAATAGCGTCAATCGTAGCGCTGGAACCAAATGCTTGCGATGATGTTTGGTCAACTGAGTAATCGTGAGAGTTTGCGCGACTTGGTCGTTGCTATTGAAGCACATCGCGCCAAACAATATCATCTTGGTTTGGGTCGTGAACCTATTGCCAAGACCACTCTTGCAACTGCCAATCAGAACCGTGACTACAAGATCTTCGAAAACTTCGCATTCTATACGATGAAGGAGGCTTGCGAGAAGCGAGTGGCCAACATCTTAGAGATTCCAGGAAGAAAGTATGCGTTTGACTCAACAACCATCCCGTTGTGTCTGGCGACATTCCCGTGGGCGAAGTTTCGAAAGAAGAAAGGTGGCATCAAGGCCCATGTCTTATATGACATTGAGGCTCAAGTTCCAGCTTTCTACACTGTAACCACAGCATCTAAGCATGATTCTTTGGTAATGTCTTCAATTCCTTATGAACCAAACGCTTACTATATATTCGACAGGGCTTATGACTCTTTCAGGGAACTCTATAAGATACATCTTACAGACTCGTTCTTTGTAGTCAGAGCCAAGACGAACTTGAAGTACAAGATAGTCAAATGGAAGCGAAGGTTGCCTAAGAATGTACTGACTGATGCAGAAGTGAAACTGACAGGTTATCTCTCCGAGAAGAATTACCCTGAGTCATTCCGACTCGTACGATACTATGACGAAGAAGACGATCGTGAATTCACTTTCCTGACAAATGCAAAGCATCTATCTGCGTTGGACGTTGCCAATCTCTATAAGAAAAGGTGGTTGGTTGAGCTGTTCTTCAAATGGCTCAAGCAACATCTAAAGATAAAGAGGTTTTGGGGCACAACGGAGAATGCTGTCCGCATACAAATCAGTGTGGCGATTATTACTTACTGCCTCGTGGCGATTGTCCAACATGACATGCAGTTGAAGCGCTCAACTTATGAAGTCTTGCAAATACTCAGCATCTCATTGACAGACAAAACTCACCTGCGTGACCTGTTCGATAAGACTAATTTCAATGACGTCAAAGATCTATCCACTCCCCTCATTCTGGGATTTTGATTAATTTTTAACTTGTTCCAATTTTAACGGGACACTAATGATTTTAATTATAGGACTTATGCATAGCCCACCATCTCTTATTCCTAAAAGGTAATGAGACGCCCTTCGTCCCCCCCCCCAATAGGTTTTTTATACGTATTCAAAAATACCTTCGTTCATCACTGGCCTAAATTACGCACAACAATATCACCGATATCCCCATCTTCTCCCATAACACCTATTACACCAAATGAACTACCAATATTGACTGTAAAAATAACAACTCTTGAATTATAAGGTGTCATTGCCACATTGGCCATAATTGGGCCACTGAACCCATTCCAAGACAATGCTGTTAAAATTTCATTATTCATACTCTCTAATACTGGAAATCTCTGTTCCGCTTGAAAATCATCATTTCTTAACAAAAGGTTCAATCGAATATTAAGAGAGCCTGACGCACTATCGGTCAAGAATCGTATATCTGGTTTTTCTTTGTCATCAAACACTTTATTTGATACATTTGTCAATCCAAGAACAAGAATATCTTTAATGCAATTGCGTAGTTTATCATTCAAGAAAACAGCTGTCGTAGGCATATCTTTTCAAATTTTATTAGTTAATGTTATTAACTGCCAATTCGGTTACAAAGGTACAAAATTTCTATCACTTTATCAATCAACTCGTTAAGAAAATTAAAAAACTTTTAAGGCATTTCCCGACAGTTCCTACTTAGATGATAAACATACAAAATCTCTGGCACAAATAAAAAAAATAGATGTAGCAATTTTTAGAGCAATGTTTTAGTTTATAGTAGTGAAACTCCCTTGTGGCCACTATTGCCGTATTCAATTACAAATCCATCTAGCCCGCATGATTTGACTATCTCCAACCATGTGTTCGGAATAAAGTCCATTGGATGCAAAACAACGACGCCATCTGTATGTTTTGATATGAGGGCGATGTCGGATGCATTTTCAAGATTTTGTACTAGCAAAAATTCTCCAGAACCAAATTCTTTTGAATCCATAGCTTTTCGCTGTATTACTTTATAACGGAGATATGTAGATTCCTTAGAGACCTTATTTCTATAATGTAATAGAACTATTCTACTTGCTCCATCGTATGTAATCATTACCCTGCCATAATCATGATAAGGAGGTTTATTCTCATGCCCAAAGTCGTCCCCAGAATACTCTCTATAATAAGTTGCTTGAGAGATATATTTGCTAAAAATATCCTCTTTGTTAGTATTAGATGAAACGCTATTAGAATAACATCCATCAGAACAAACAATACAATATACGAAAGGCCTAATCATTGAAACTTTCTGAGATAGTGGCAAAGATGTGATTTGATTTGTACCTTTCAATAAATTCGAACTGATGACTGTAGCTATCAAGTTCTCAACAAATCCCATTTTAATTGCATAACCAACATTCTGCGCATCAGGTACCCCTGCGTTTACCACTCCTATAACATATCCATTTTTATCAAACAAGGGACCTCCAGAATTTCCCGGCTGAATAGGCGCTGAGATCTGATATGTAGATATATCGCCTTGATACCCTGATCTGCTGCTGATTATGCCATTAGTCAGTTTAATCTCATTACCCAAGATATCGGTCATTGGATAGCCTAATACAAAAACATCTTCTCCGACTTCGGCCATACTCTTTTTGAAAGAATAAGGTATTTGTCCAAATCCCTTAAAAGAATCATCTTTTATTTGAATAATCGCTAAATCGTTAGTTTTGTCAACACCTTTTACAATAGCATTGTATGGCTCTATTAAATTTCCATTGATCCCGTACACACGAATATCGGAAGCGCCCTCAATAACATGCTGGTTGGTGATTATATACCCATTACTCACAGCAAAGCCCGTCCCTGTCCATATATTTTGAGCAAAACATGTATTGGAAAGAAGAATAGATAATAGTAATCCTATTTTTGATATAAACTTAAACCTCATAGCATTGATTGTTTTATTTGCGATAAATACATTTTGTTTTTAGGCATTGTCTTTATGTATGTAGTTCATTGACCACACTTTGATGCGAAGTTCAGAAATCTCCTTGCATTTTTTTGCGCAGGACTCTTTGTAAGTCCAGATAGAATTTCCGGACATTGTTCTTCACATTGTCAAGAAGCCCGCTCATACTGCCAGTGCAATCTATGCACATTACGATGTCAACATTGTAATTCAAACCTTGTGTAGCCATAATATTTTAATTGTAAATGATTAGATCCCATTAGTCCCGAGTCGTAATCGAATCGGATAAAATCACAACACAGATCTCACTGGATGCTTAAAATATCAATTATTTCTATGTTCCATAATCATCTGAGTTTGCTATTCCAAGCAGTGCAAACCCTTTCGTTTTATACAACATCTCTAAGAGATGGAGATTTATTGGGATAAGAACAGAAAGTTTTTGCCCATTATACTTGGCTTTTGTATGCCTTATAATAAAATAGATTCTAATACTTTCATAATCAATATAGGCCCCCTTGCCAGTGATATGAATTTTAGACCATATAAATTGTTCCTTTTTTATTGCTCGAAATCGTAATACTCTATTTTGTACATTCGTGTCCCTTGTTATTATGTAGTCCGCAGATGCTGGATTCAGACAACACTTTTCTTCTTCAGACGTATCATTATAAAACCGGTAGCCGTGATTAGTTCTGACGAGATAATATACTAGGTTATTTCTCAACATATTTTTTGTTTGCTTTGTTGATAAATTTAATTCCATCTGCTTCCTCAAATTTGATTTGTTCAAACCCTGGATGATTTATCCCAACGACATCTGCCCATATGGCATTTGAGCCAAATACATATTCTCTTTGTTTTTCAATTGACTTTATTCGCTTCCTAATCTCAATCGCTTCGTCTCTTTCGAGGATTAATGGATTTAGTTCAAGGAAATGGTTGTCATCGAAATCAAAACAAATGATGCAGGCATTCCCTTTCCCTTTGGTGTGAATAGCCCAAATAAAGGCCATATGTTCCATGTTCCCCACATAGAACCCTCTTCCAAGTTCTCCTCCTCCAAGAGATTTTATTCCATTCTTTTTAATGTCAGAGGCAGCCAATCTAGATGTCCCGTGATAAACTTCCATATGTATTCTCAATTATTCTTCACTGAAGCAAATTTCAAAATAAGCAGTAGAAATAATCCAAAGTATTCCCGCGATAACACGACCAGCAGTAGAAGCGCTAGAATCCCAATAATCACCAAATAGATAGAAAAATGGCGCAACGCTTCCAATATCTAAAATGAAGTCAAATACTATATTTAGAACAAATCCCAATATATAAAATACTACGACTACAGCAACCGCCATCAAAAATGGAATACAAATTTGAATCATCGTTTTTTCACTCATAAGAAGTTTTTTTTATTTGTACTTCGTCACCCCACCCGAAGCATACTATACAACAAAAGAAAGTGCGGGGCGAAAGTTCATCCTGAAAGGAGGCTCTGACAAAGCCGCGACACCGAATAAACAATACCCCACACCCTATGATTGGGCACGATGAGTCCGTGCGAACAATCAATCGAGTGATGAGCGTATGCTTTTTCCCTGTGTCTTTGAAACTGTCAGATTTCCTTTCAAGGATAAAAGCTTTACACTTTCATCAAATATGTACGTCGCCCGAGGGCAACACCGCAAATATAGGAATTATTTGCCATATTGTGCGGGGTATTGTGATAATTTTCACACAATTGCGTCGAGACCGTTTCAGTGTCCGGCCAGGCAGTCTGTATAGTAATGTAGGATTCTCCGGGAAGTAAACTATTTATTTGTAGAAAAATCTTTGCTAACTTTGTGGATTAGATAAAGCATTGACGATTATGTTGTACCCGATTGGAATACAGAATTTTGAAAAGATAAGGCAGGGCGGATTTGTTTATGTCGATAAGACCGCGCATATTTATAATCTTGCTGCCACAGGAGATTACTATTTTCTGAGCCGTCCTAGACGCTTCGGAAAGAGTCTGCTTGTCTCGACAATGGAGGCATATTTTCAGGGACGGAAGGAACTTTTCAAGGGACTGGCGATAGAGAAACAGGAAAAGAATTGGACAGAGCATCCTGTTCTTCATTTGGACTTGACTGGCAACAGATATTTGACGGTTGCTGATTTGTATGAGAAATTTGAACTTCATTTGGATAGATGGGAAACCCTCTATGGAAGGCAGGGTAATTATGTTTCTCCCTCATCAAGATTCGATGCCGTCATAGATTCCGCATACCAAAAGACTGGCCAGAAGGTTGTCATACTCATCGACGAGTACGACAAGCCGGTGATTGACAACATTGACAATCCGGAACTTATGGACAGTTTCCGCCGAGAGCTTCAAGGATTCTACAGTGTCATCAAGAACAAGGATGGATTCATTCGTTTCGCCTTTCTCACCGGTGTGACGAAGTTCGGCAAGATGAGCGTATTCAGCGGGATGAATAATCTGAGGGACATATCGATGGACTTGCGGTATTCGGACATCTGCGGAATCTCAGAATACGAGCTAAAGACATATTTTGATGGTAGCGCAGCGGAACTCGCTGAAAGCAATGGACTCACCAAGGATGAGTGTTATGCCAAGTTGAAGTCAATGTACGACGGCTATCATTTCCATTACAAGGCTCACGGAGTATATAACCCATTCAGCCTCTTGAACACTTTCTGTGCTAATGAATTCAAGATGTACTGGTTTGAGACTGGCACTCCGACATTTCTGGTGCGCTACCTCAAGCAAGGAGGCTATAGTCTCGACAATATATCGAAAAATAAAGTTTCTATGGAGACTCTCACGGGGACGAACTATGTGAGTCCGGCTCCGATAACTCTGATGTACCAGACCGGTTATCTGACAATCAAGGGATATGACTCCCGTTTCAATGCCTACAATCTCGACTACCCAAACGAGGAGGTCGCAGCAGGTTTTCTCCATTCACTCAGTCAGCTTTACGCTCCGGCCCTTATTGGCGACGAGTTCTCTGTTTATAGTTTTGTCGATGACATCGAACGCGGCGACGTCGATTCCTTTATGACCCGCTTCACAGCCTTCCTCTCCGGAAACGACTACGAAATCCAAGGTGACCTCGAACTCTACTTCCAGAACACGATGTCGGTGATGCTCAAGATGATGGGACTCTATGTCAAGACCGAGTATCACACATCTCGCGGCCGCATAGACATCATTTTCGACACCGACAAATATGTCTATATCATCGAGCTCAAGCGCGACCAGTCTCCGGAAATCGCCCTCAAGCAGATAGAGGAAAAGGGCTACGACAAGCCGTTCCTCGCCTCCGGCAAGCAAATCCTCAAACTCGGCATCAACTTCTCCTCCGAGACCCACACCGTTGACGGCTGGCAGGTCGGCTGAAAAAGTAGTCGCCTAATTATGGTTGGCTAATACAGAAGGCCAAACATCCATAAGGGTACGCGTGCTCCATATCCGCTCTCAATGCCATCAATGGCCAGGTAACTATTGGGGATATCTGCAATCTGCTCGAAACTCTTTCCCTCACCGCCTACCTCGAACAGATATTTGTCATTCACAAGGAAGTCTCCCTTCGTGGGCATCTGAACAGTTCCGACTGATGCAAACTGATCAATAAAGAATGTCTCCCGAAGTGTCCCTACTTCAATTTTAGGTGATAAGGCGTACATCAGATTGGTGTTACCCAGATAAATCTTTTCCGGGTTGACCAGCTTCTTATAGCTCTTCAGCTCGACGGTCAGGAGTTCCAAGATTTCCGCCTTGTCCAATTTGTAGAGAAGCTTCAGCAACGTATCGCGGGTGGTTCCCAACGATGCAGCCAATCTGTCCACGTTTGGCTGCAAAGGAACATTTTCCGCAATAATCATCAGGAGTTTCTTACACTTCTCGATGGTATCAAAAGTTATCTTTTCAACTGCCGGCAGGTCACTTTCTATAACAGTGTCCACGACTTCCTTGAGGCGCACAAGGAAGTCCTGACCGGCATCCTTGTAGAAAGGATATACGCCGGTGCGCAGATAGGACTCGAAAGCTACCAGGATCTTAGTATTGGCTGAGATATCCATAGCAATGGAAACGTGGTTATTAAGGAGCTCTTCCAAAGGGACCGCATTCATTTTCATAATGCCTTCGTATTCCATGTACTCCCTGAAAGACATTCCCTTAAGCGTATACGGTGTCTGTCTTCTGGACATATCCACTTTAGCGTTGTCTATCTCAAGCAAGGAGGAACCGGTGTAGACAATTCTGAGGTCGTCGTGTTCATCCACAAGATTTTTGAGAATGATACTCCAATCCTTGTATTTGTGGACTTCGTCAATGTAGAACTCGGTTATACCCCTTCTATACATAAACTCGACGAGATCCTGTAGCTCGTGCGTCCGAAACCAAAAGTGGTCCAGGGAGATATAGAACGTGTCATCAGGATTGCTATACTTCTCCTTGATCCGCTGTAAAAGCATAGTTGTCTTACCGACACCGCGCTCTCCCTTTATACCAATAACACGTGCATCCCAATTGATCTTATGGTATAGATAGCGTTTGAAATCAAGTGTCGCTTTGGCGAGTTTACTATGGTAAAACGCCACTATAGGACGAATGTCTGCCAGTTCCATAATTCATTGCATTTCTCAATGCAAAGATACAAAACACTTTTAGAAAAGTGAAATTATTTTTAAAATCCACTTTTGGAAAAGCGACTCCATTATTAACCTTGCCGGTAAATTTGATCAACATTTGTTGGCGTGGGAAAGCCGGTTTGGAGTTACTGACAGGTTTGAAGAATCGGCTGCCCGTTTTGCCGCAGTCATTGAAAACTCGGCATCAATTTCTCCTCCGAGACCCACACCGTTGACGGCTGGCAGGTCGGCTGAAAGAGTAGTTGCCTGTCCGCTAATTGTTCCTAAATCTGCAGGTAATTGTTAAATATTTAACGAATCATTGGAACAATAAAACTCTGAGATTAATCGCTCATAATCTAAGAAAATACATCGCTATCGGTGCGCAAGAGAGGGGCGTAGTTTATCGCACAAAAAAAGAGACCGTCACTTTAGTCGGCCTCTTTTTGTGCCCCGGCGAGTTCCCTTTGGGGCTTATTCAAGTCGCGTCATTGTATGGGACCTTTGTAGTAGATGACCCGGATGTCTCCCTTTGTTTCGCGATATAGGGTAATCGTGAGGTCGAATTTAAGAAGTTCCCCATCCTTTGATACCTCATATTTGTTAAGGACAACTTCGGACACGCTCTTGTTGCCGCTCAAATAGCGGTCTCCTTTTCTTCCCTCAAGAGGGATTTCCATTGAGGTCGCTACATCTGGAAGTTCAAGTTTGATTAACTCCATATGGAAATGCAGATGAGTCGGATCATTGTCGCGGCATACATATCCTTGTACGGAAACGCGCATATCTTCCCCTTCAAAGAATCCCCATTTCAGTTTTCCGTCCGATTCTGCCCCTTCTAGTTTGTTAAGAGTGCAGTAGAACTTTTTGTCAACGGTAATCGTACCTGTAGTTTTCACATCTTCGGGAAGCCATCCTTCGCAAGAGACGCTTCCTACCAAGCAGATGAGTAATGGGAGGAATAAATGTCTTGTGTTCATAGTTTAATGGTTTTAATGGTTTCTCAAACATATAATCCACTATTCTATAATTCCTTGCATCAAACTTGATTTTTTTTCATCTTTCCATACTCCAATAGTTCGTTAATTTTTATATAAGTTACACCGCCGCGCGAACGCCGTAGAATAAAAGTTCTTTGAAACAGTGTTTCTGACGGAACCTGCTTTCGCACGAGCGACCGCACCTCGCCAACTGGGTGAAGTTGAGTCGTCCTGTATGTGTGAGAATAAGTTCTATGGTCTCGATGAAGAAGGATTGAAAAGGACAGTCCAGGGTAAGAATCCCGAATGTGAAGAGCTCGCCAAGGATTGTGTCGCCTTTGCCAATGCACGGGGCGGCCATATCTTCATTGGTATCGAGGACGATAGCGAACTTCCTCCATCAGGGCAGAGTATTCTGGAGAGTCTCCCGGGCAAAGTGCAGCTGAGGCTGTCGCAGATCACGATAAACACATCTGTCCTTACAACTGTTGTGACTGCCTCGAATGGTGGACAGTACATCGATCTTACAGTTCAGCCAAGCGTTTCCACCATCGCCGGCACCACTGACGGCAAATACTATATAAGGATAGGAGACTCAAGCACGCCTTTGCATCCGGATCAGCTTCTACGCCTTCTCAATGACAAGCCGGCCTATAGTTGGGAGACGAAAGTTACGAGAGTAAGCCGCTACGATTACGACCCGGCCAAATTCAGCCAGTTCATTTTTGATATCAAGAACTCCCAGAGAGTCAGCACATTCGTCAAGGAAAAGTCTGATGACGAGATAGTTGATTACTACATCCTTGCCGACGGCGATTACCTGACGAACCTTGGCGTATTATGGATAGGGCGGCGCAACGACAGGGCAAAGTTGAAATACGCTCCCGCCATCCAGTTTCTCAAATTCGACGAGCGGGGTGAAAAGGTCAACAAGATGGTCTGGGACGACTATTCCCTCAATCCGAAAGAACTTATCGAAAGAGTCTGGAGCGACATCCCGGACTGGAAGGAAGGCATAGAGGTATCGGACGGCATATTCCGCGACTTCATACCAAACTACGGCGAGCGCACAGTAAGGGAACTTGTCACCAACGCCATCGTGCACCGTCCTTACACGACGGCAGGAGATATCTTCATCAATCTCTATCCTGACCGTATGGAGATTCATAACCCAGGCGGATTCCCGGTGGGTGTGACGCCGAAAAACATCCTGCACGAGTCCAGACGCAGAAACGAGCATCTCTGCAAGGTCGCTTACGACCTACTCTTGATGGAGAAGGAAGGTTCCGGCTACGATGTCGTATATGAAGACCTGCTTGCCAACGGAAAACCTGCACCCGTTCCCGAGGAAAGAGATGACCGCGTAGTTGTGACCGTAAGCAAACTGATAGTAAAGCCCGAAATTGTCCGTCTCATTAAGACCGTATCTGAACAATACAGCCTTACCCGCAAAGAGAAGATTGCCTTCGGCCTGATAGCCCGAATCAGTCTCTCTCGGCATTGCAGTTCAGCAAACTTCTCGATCTTAAAGGCGCGAATCCCACCAGAGGATGGCTGGATAGACTTGTCGATAATGGAATTATATTGTCGCAAGGAAAGACCAGAGGCACGGAGTACTTTGTCAATCCGGAAATCATACGCTCTGCAAACTTCAGCAAGTCCCCCAGCCTCAAGACAATAGAGCCGCATCGCCTGCGCGAACTCCTCTATGAGGACCTGAAAGTATATCCTGGTAGTTCTATATCAGAAATCTCCAATAGGATTGGTTCAGAAATCTCACGCTACAAGATTCGCGAGCAATTGAAGACTCTCATTGAGCAGGGACGCGTCATCTCAACAGGTGTCAGAGCCGCAACTAAATACGCTTGTAAAAAATAGTGTTGAATAAAGCAAGATTTTGACAAAGGATTTGACAATCGTCAAAGCCAAATCGTTGATTCTCAATACCAAGGCTCTTGTTAAATGAGCACCGGAATTTATTAAAGAAAAGCTCACCTCATCCTACTTGCCCCAACCCCACAGGGGTGATAAACGTCCGGAGCCTCTCTTCGTAGCACCGTCACTGCGATACGTTGCATCATAATATAATCCGAGTCTTGATATTGTCTTGGCAATCTTTAATTTTTACTTTTTCAAAAAATAAATTTGCCGGAGCCGATGGAAAGGATTACCTTTGCGCCCGCATTACTTCAGGGCAGGGTGAGAATCCCGATCGGCGGTGACAGTCCGCGAGCCGAAAGGCAGGAGCCGTTGGAACTACGGCACCGACAGTGTTCCCGGAGGCGGTGGCTTTATTTTACGGACATTGATGCGAGGTCTGTGGGATTGGCTCCACTTGGGTAAGTCTGGATGGAAGAAGATGACGGCCGGATTTGTGCATTCGTATGCGCAGAGACGGCGTTTGAAGCCTTGAATTGTATGCCTTGAGTAACAATTTAAGGTTTTTTTATGAAGAAAAACTTCGCACTCTTGGGCATCACAATTCTTCTGGCGGCACAGAATGTGTTTGCCGTTGATGTCCACAATTTTGCCGGGAACGGCTTAGAAACACTCTCCGACACATTGAGTCTTCGGGAATCTACCGTCAGGGCACATTTCGTCAATCAAAACCGCAGCGCATTGCGACTTGCAACGGTGAGTGAAACAGAGCTTCGTGAAAGGGGAGCGTCGAGGACCTATCCCGAAATGCTGCGTGGGCTTCCGAGCATTTACGCTACCTCTGAATCAGGCAGTTACGGCGATGCTAAACTCAACATAAGGGGCTTCGGGCAGGAGAATATTTCCGTCCTTCTCAATGGAATCCCCATCAGCGGACTCGTGAGCGGAGGGATGTATTGGAACAATTGGATGGGTCTTGCGGATGCCACCTGGGCCGTACAGGTGCAGAAAGGCGTGGGCGCGTCGATGCTTTCGGACGGCTCTGTCGGAGGCTCGGTGAACATAATTACAGAATCGCCTTCGGATGAGTTTTCGGTTGAAATCGGCTCTTATGCAGCGGTTTACGGAAACGATATTCCATCACAAGACAGATACGGCTCTGCGAAATCCCGCCCCTCCATCGGCGCCGGACCATTCAAAAGCTATTTCAAAATTTCCAGTGGCAGTCTCCCTCACGGTTGGTCTCTTAATCTGATGGCATCTTATGTCGGAGGTCCCGGCCCCGTTGAATCCACATCCGTCAGCTCTTACGCATATATGTTCAATCTTGCAAAATCCTTCGGGTCGCAGCACCGCCTGATCTTCACTTCTCTTGGCTCTCCCGAATGTCACGAACAACGTTCCTCCCGGCTCAGTGCGGCGGAAATTGAGAAATATGGACGCGGATACAGCAAGAACTGGGGGTATAGAGACGGTAAGCCATTCAATCTCAGCAAGAACAATTATTTCAAGCCCTATTTTACTCTCCAGCACATTTGGAATGCAGAGCGCCTGTCGATGAAAAACTCCGTCTATTTTGCAATCGGAGATGGCGGGGGAAGATGGTCGGAAACCAAGGGGAAGGGCATTTCTTCCTTCGTGACTGCTGACGGACATATTGATTGGGATGCGGCAATCGCTGCAAATCGTAATGCCGACGGCTCTGCGAACAATATTCTAAGCGAATATATGGCGGGGCACACACAGGCAGGGGCGATTGCAAGTGCGGAATATATCCTCGGGCGCGGTTGGAAAATCGGTGCGGGGGTGAACGCACAACTCTATCGCACTTGGGAAAGGGAGCGCATCACCGACCTTTTGGGCGCAGACTGGTGGTTTGAGGATTATGAGCACAAATCGCTTGCGGGCCTTTCCGGAAGGGATGCAGTCAAAAAAGTGGGGGATTATGTGCGGACTGAGAACGGGAAAAGGATATGGCACGGAACAGTCTATGTTACAGTTTCTTACGAATCTTCAAGGTGGAATGTAGATTTGGGGGCTTCCGTTTTCGGCAGTTCAAATCAGCGTTGGGACAAATACAACTATGTCGGTGATGCGGTGGACAGCGACATTGCACGGGGAGTGGGAGCGAGCCTGAAAGGGGGAGTGCTTTTCAGGGCAGGGCGCGGACACAGTCTCTATCTCAATGGCGGTTGGTACAGCCGGCTGCCATACAGCAATGTCTGGTTCGCATCGGGTAACAATGAAATTACCCGAGGAGTGAAAAATGAACGGAACCTTCTTGGGGAAATGGGCTGGAGATTCGTTTGGGGAAGCGGAAATATGGAACTGGGGACTTATGCTGCGCTCTGGAAAAACCGAAGCTTGATGTCGGGGAAATATCGTCAGTTGGATGCGGATGAATCGCGATATATGGTCACAGGTCTTGATGCCCGTCACTGCGGAATTGAGGCAAGCCTTTTTCAAAGAGTGGGGAAGTGGTTGGAATTCAATGCTTTCGCTTCTTTGGGGGATTGGCGTTGGAAGAATGATGTGCGTGCTGTCATCTACGACGACTATTCCGGAGTGGAAGTGGGCCGTGTGGATGTCTATTGCGACGGTCTCCCGGTGGCCGATGCGCCTCAGACACAATTGGGGGCTTCGCTCAAGTTCGTTTTTCCTTTGGGCTTCGCATTGGGAGCTGTCTGGCAGTTTAACGACCGGATGTATGCCGATTTCGACCCGCTCACAAGGACTGATGAGAATGATCGTCAGAGATCCTACCGCATTCCCGGCTATCATCTGCTCGGTACAGACATCTCGTGGGGACAAGACTTCCGTTTGCCGGGAGCAGCACGCAGCCGTTCCTTAGATGTGGTGGAGGGAAATTCGGAGCATAGTGTGCGCCACTTGAGCCTAAGGCTTTTTCTTCGCGCAGACAACCTCTTGAACACAAGCTATATAGAGCGTGGCAAAGACGGCTCGAACCACGACCTTGAGACATTCCGGGGCTACTGGGGTTTCGGGCGGATGTTCTCTTTCGGGCTGAGGATAAAATATTGAGGCCAAATTCAATACAAAGAGGCTGATCTTCTACTTGTGCCTGATCATATTGCGCATCATATTCATTTTTCCGCCGGCACCCATCGCCATCTTCATCATCTTGCGTGTGCCCTCGAACTGTTTGAGAAGCTTGTTCACCTCCTGGATTGAGGTGCCACTGCCATCTGCGATGCGTTTTTTTCGGCTGCCGTTGAAGCACTCGGGATGCTCGCGCTCATAAGGTGTCATCGAAAGAATGATGGCCCCGGTAGCTTTGAATGCGGTTTTGTTGTCAATATCCACATCCTTCAGAGCCTTGTCCATACCGGGGAGCATACCTGCAAGGTCCTTGATGTTACCCATCTTCTTAATCTGTTGAATCTGGTTGTAGAAATCCTGGAGGGTGAACTGGTCCTTGGCAAGTTTCTTCTTCAGCTCGCGTGCCTGTTTCTCATCAAACTGCTCCTGGGCCTTCTCTACGAGGGATACCACGTCACCCATTCCGAGAATACGGTCTGCGATACGCTCAGGGTGGAACTGGTCGATAGCCTCCATCTTCTCGCCCGTGCTGACAAATTTGATTGGTTTGCCGACCACAGTGCGGATTGAAAGCGCTGCACCACCTCTTGTGTCACCGTCGAGTTTGGTGAGAACCACTCCGTCAAAATCGAGCCTGTCGTTGAATGCCTTGGCTGTTGCAACCGCGTCCTGTCCTGTCATAGAATCGACAACGAAGAGAGTTTCCGAAGGCTTGATGGCATCGTGCAGTGCAGAAATTTCGTTCATCAGTTCCTCATCGACCGAAAGTCGTCCTGCGGTATCGACGATTACAACAGAATAGCCTTCGCTCTTCGCCTTCGCTATTGCATTTTTTGCAATGGCAATCGGGTCCTGCACTCCGTCCTCCGAATAAACCGGCACTCCGACCTGTTCTCCGAGAACTTTCAACTGATTGATTGCTGCAGGACGGAAGGTGTCGCAGGCGGCGAGCATAACCTTCATTCCTCGCTTGCTCTTGATGTTCAGCGCCAATTTGCCGCAGAAAGTTGTCTTACCGGAACCGTTCAAGCCCGCAACAAGCACCACTGCAGGGGCACCCTTAAGGTTGATGTCGCTGCTTTCGCTTCCCATCAACAGTGCGAGTTCGTCGTGGACAATCTTCACAATCATCTGCTGTGGCTTCACTGCCGTGAGCACATTCTGGCCTATAGCCTTGGCTTTCACATTGTCACAGAACTCTTTGGCTGTCTTGTAGCTTACGTCGGCGTCGAGCAGTGCGCGTCTGATTTCCTTAAGCGCCTCAGCAATATTGATTTCGGTGATTTTACCTTCTCCCTTGAGGATTTTAAACGACCTCTCAAGTTTGTCTGACAAATTTTCGAACATATACGTCTTCTTTTGTAATAAGAGTGCAAAAATAGCGAAATTTTCCGGACTTTGTAAATATATGTGATTACGGAGCAACGGATATGTCAAATCGGAATCACTTCGAGTCGCATAGGCTTTGTCGTTGCTGTCATGGAAACTTGTAGGAGTCCGCTGAACGGGGAGGAAAACTCCGCTGGGCTACCATTTACTAATACATTGTAATCAGACCCCGGACTCATGCATATGAGTAGCGACTTCTTCTGGTCTATTGATGATTTGTCGAAGACCAATGTCGCTTTGCATTCTGTGAAACTGTCGTTGAAGAACGAGTGTTTCACGGCTGTGTCAAAACCTGTGGCTATGTGTCCTATGCGGAAATAGCTGTCGTGGAGGTTGATGATAGGGGATGAGAGCCCAGAGAAACTATGCCATCCGGCTCCTCGTCCAGAGGAAATGATGAAGTGTTCGAAACTCCAATAGCTTTCTCTGCATTCCCTCTCCCATGTGTCAAGAATTGTTAGTGCTAGCTTTGATGCGAGTTCCGCTTGACCGCAGTCGAGCAGCGCCTTCCAGATGAAATATTGGTGGGGAACCCACACACAACCATTCCAGTAGCCGGTTGGGTCATAATAGCTCGCTGATTTGTCGACAGTCGAGATACCGACATCTGTCCAGAGATGCTCAGGAGAAAATAGCTTTTCCAGAAGTTTGTTTTTTTGCTCTTCCGTGCAGCATCCTCCAACGAGCGGAGATACACCGTCAAGGCCCATGTTAAAGTTCGAACCATCACTATGGCGGTAGAATCCGGTCGGTTCTCCTCCGTCGTTATGCATGACGTAGCTGAAATAGCCGCATTCATTGTCCCAGGAATACTTCTGAAGAGCTTCTGAAAATTTCCGGATGTCCTTGTCATATTGCATTACGTCGGCTTTCAATCCCATTTCAGCAGCGCAGAGACGAAGGATTCTCCCTGCACGGAGATAATAGGCGGTACTCACGACTGGGGTGACGCTCGGGTAGAGATGCCTGTCCGTGCGTAGCATGTGTTGTGGAGGGTAGTCGTCCCAACCTCCGGAACTGTAGAAATAGTCCCAAGTTCGCAGCAGACCGGAAGGCATTAGGGTTGTGGAGGTCTTGTTTTTCCCAGTCATGTAGTCATAGTAGCGCTTGAGTCTAGGATATAGCCACTCCATTGCCCGTTTGTCCTGAAGACCATTACAGAGTTCGCTGAACGCGAAGAACTGAATTGGAAGCGGGGTGCCGTGATGGATAAATGCGGACTGAGAACCATCCTCCGTCGTGTAGGCGCGGAGCGTCTCAAATGCTTTTATCGGATCAATCTCGTTGAGGGCTAGTGATATACACCCTTCGTCCCAGGTGTATAGACTATTCCAGTTCTTTCCTGGGGTGAAATGCCGTATGTATTCGCCTTGAGTGTAGACTGGATAGACTATGTTTGTAAGCAGCGTTGCCTCAAGTAGTTGCCTTCCTAAGGCATATTTACCTGCTTCCGGGAGATACCTTTCTTTCGTGGACGTATGCTGCGTCTTGGAAGGAAGTCCGTTTCGGTGATAGTCTTTGATAGCAGAGCGGACTGTTTCCACGTCTCCTGTGGCGAGCATATTTACGATTGTCGTATCGCTTCTTGGCCTGAGCACAATAGGGCGCAGGAATGCCGAGGTGAAGTGCCCCTC
>OLYN01000589.1_pt1 | contig 20599 bp, 18 predicted proteins | sample 1674231 | NCBI WGS metagenome assembly OLYN01 (sample SAMEA103958153, study PRJEB25191) | human gut metagenome
TGCTGGGCGACCCGGTGAAGGTCACGCCCTCGTCCAAGGTGGTGGGCGATCTGGCGATCTTCATGGTGCAGAACGACCTGACGCCGGAGAACATCGTCCGCCGCGGCGAGGCACTGGCGTTCCCCGACTCCGTGGTGTCCTACTTCAAGGGCATGATGGGTCAGCCGGCGTGGGGCTTCCCGAAGGATCTGCAAAAGGTCGTCCTTAAGGGTGAGGAGCCCATCACCTGCCGTCCCGGCAAGCTGCTGCCCCCCGTGGACTTCGACCGGCTGCGTCAGGAGGTGGAGCGGTTCCGCGCCGACCCGGAGAAGAAGGATCTCATCTCCTACGCCATGTACCCCAAGGTCTACGAGGACTTCTGCCGCCACCGCAAGGAGTACGGCTACATCACCCGCATGGGCAGCCACGTGTTCTTCAACGGCATGGCTCTGGGCGAGACGAACAAGATCAACATTGAGGACGGCAAAACGCTGGTCATCAAGTATCTGGGTCTCGGCGACCACAACAGCGACGGCACCGTCAACGTCCAGTTCGAGCTGAACGGTATGCGCCGCGAGGTCTCCGTCCGTGACCCCCACGCCTCGGAGCAGACCCGTCAGGCGACGCTGGCGGACGAATCCGATCCCCTGCAGGTGGGCACCTCCATCCCCGGCATGGTGTCCAAGCTCTCCGTCAAGCAGGGCGACCGCGTGGAGAAGGATCAGGTGCTGGCAGTCATCGAGGCGATGAAGATGGAAACCGCCATCACCGCCCGCACCGCCGGCACGGTAAAGACCGTCCGCGTCAAGGAGGGGCAACCCGTCAAGGCGAAGGAGCTGCTGATGGTGCTGGAGCCGTAACCTACGCCCCGCCTATAAACCTCAAGCCGCCGCAGGCGCGTCCTGCGGCGGCTTTTTCCTGCCCCCTCGCCGGCGCAAGTCCGTATTGACAGCGCGGCAAAACTGGTATATACTGTCATTAACGCGACGGGCATCCCCGCCGCTGACAAGAAAATACGTTTAAGTTCTGTGACGTCGTGTGGCTGCCCGCCGCAAAGACCGTGCACCGGTCAGGGGGCAGTTTTGAAGGAATCAGGGTCTCAAACCCGCCGCGGACGGCACTGTGAGCGCAAGGGAATGACCGAAGCAGCGCAGCTGTTGGGTAACGCCGCCATTGGAGCGCACGCTCTGAGAAGGTAGGTCATGTACGGGAGAACCGGTATAGCACGGCGGTTTTCGCGGCGCGAGGACAGTAGAATTGCACGAAGGAGAACTTGTTTGCAGCGGCGCACCCTCGTTGTAACGGAAGCAGGAACACGCGCTGGCAGGAAAACTGTCAGATTTTTTATACCTGTACGCGCCGCTCTCCGCCAGCGGCGCATTCAATTTGTCAAGCCATGGCGATCGAACGGGGTCGTCAGCTTTCCATAACAGGGCGAGAGAGGTTTGCCGACCTCTCTCGCCCATTCCCATTTATATTCTCAGAATTCCGCGTTGCCCACCGTTCTCGGGTGCAGCTCCACGTCACGGATGTTGCTCACGCCGGTGAGATACATCACCATCCGCTCGAAGCCCAGCCCGAAGCCCGCGTGCTTGCAGCTGCCGTACCGCCGCAGGTCGCAGTACCACCAGTAGTCCTCCGGATTCATGCCCAGCTCCCGGATACGTCCCTCCAGCAGCTCCAGCCGCTCCTCGCGCTGGCTGCCGCCGATGATCTCGCCGATACCGGGCACAAGGCAGTCGGCGGCGGCGACAGTTCTGCCGTCGTCGTTCAGGCGCATATAGAACGCCTTGATCTCCTTGGGATAGTCGGTGACGAACACCGGCTTTTTGTAGACCTGCTCCGTCAGATACCGCTCGTGCTCCGTCTGGAGGTCGGTGCCCCACTCCACCTTGTAATCGAACTTGTCGTTGTTCTTCTTCAGGATCTCCACCGCCTCGGTGTAGCTGACCCGTCCGAAGTCAGAGGACGCCACGTGCTCCAGCCGCTCCTTCAGCCCCTTGTCCACGAAGCTGTTGAAGAAGTCGATCTCCTGGGGGCACCGCTCCAGCACCCGCCGGATAATATACTTGATCATATCCTCGGCCACGTCCATGTCGCCCGCCAGATCGCAGAACGCCATCTCCGGCTCGATCATCCAGAACTCGGCGGCGTGCCGCTGGGTGTTGGAGTTCTCGGCGCGGAACGTGGGGCCGAACGTATACACATCGCCGAACGCCATGGCGAAGTTCTCGGCGTTCAGCTGCCCGGACACAGTCAGGCTCGCTTTCTTCCCGAAGAAATCCTGGGAATAGTCCACCTGACCGTCCGCCGTCTTGGGCACGTTGTTCAGATCGAGGGTCGTCACCTGGAACATCTCGCCTGCGCCCTCGCAGTCGCTGCCGGTGATGATGGGCGTCTGCACGTACACGAACCCGCGGCTCTGGAAGAACTCATGCACCGCGTAGGCGGCCACGGAGCGGACGCGGAAGGTGGCGGAAAACAGGTTCGTCCGGGGACGCAGATGCTGGATCGTCCGCAGGAACTCCACGCTGTGCCGCTTCTTCTGCAAAGGATAGTCGGGGGTGGACTTGCCCTCCACCTCTACGCTGTGCGCCTTGACCTCCAGCGGCTGCTTCGCCTCCGGCGTCAGCGCCACGGTGCCCTTCACGATCAACGCCGCGCCCACGTTCTGTGCGGCGATCTCCTTGTAATTATCCAGCTCCTCGGCGGACATGACCACCTGCAAATTGCGGAAGCAGGAGCCGTCGTTCAGCTCGATAAAGCCGAAGGTTTTCATGTCGCGGATGGTCTTTGCCCAGCCGCAGACGGTGACCTCCTTGCCGCCCAGTGCCTCCTGATCGGCGAAGATCGCCGCGATCCTTGTACGTTCCATATCACTTTCACCTTTTCCTGAGTAGTTTTGCGGTAGTTTTTACAATAAACACTATTATAAACCAAAGCGCAGTGTTTTACAAGGCTGATTTTCCCCCGCCCTCCGCGCCCCAGGCGCGGAATCATCCCCATACCGAAAAAAGAAAGCCCCTGCGGGGGCTTTCTTTCTGCGTGTCGATAAACTCCTGCCGTGCGTGCAGTCTTTCCTCCTCACAGGGGGAGCTCGAGGGGGCGAAGCCCGCCTCGAATCGGATCAAATGCCGCGCTAAGCCTTGCTCTGCAAGGCGTGCGTGGAGCGAAGCGAGTATTTTCGTGCCGCTTCGCGGCACAAAAATAACGGCATTATTGCAGGCTGTCGAGAAAAGCCAGCGGCTTTCTCGACAGCCTGAAAGAAAGCCGTCCCGGCTTTCTTTTTTTCCTATCCGAGCAGAGCCTCCAGCTCACTCTGTGAAACAAACCCCACGGACTTGTTCACCAGCTGCCCGTCCTTGAATACCAGCAGCAGGGGGATGCTCTCCACGCCGTATGCCGCCGCCAGCGACATATTCTCATCCACGTTCACCTTCACCACGGTGACGTCCGGCCTGTCGGCGGCAAGCTGCTCCAGCACAGGCCCCAGCATACGGCACGGGGCGCACCAGCCGGCCCAGAAATCCACCAGCACCGTCCCCTTTGCCTCCAGCATCTTCTCCCGGAACTCGTTCTCGTTTACGTGTAACAGTGCCATCTGAAAAAACCTCCTTTACCGGGCTTCCAGCCCTTTTTCCAAGCACACCAGACGCACGCCCGGTATGCCGTTAAACACGCCCTCCACAACGCCCACCTCGGCGTATCCCAGCTTCGCATACAGTGCGCGGGCAGGCGTGTTGCGCGCATTGGTGTCCATCCGCAGACAGAGCCGTCCTGTCTCCCGCGCCAGCTTTTCATAGAACGCCACGAACGCCGAGCCGTACCCCCTGCTCTTCGCCTCCGGGTCTACCACCAGCGTGTGCAGCACCAATACCTGCTCCGGTGCCGCGTCGCTGTGCCACCGGCACTGGGCGTACTGCTCCATCTGGTTCTGGTCGATCTTGGCGGCGGCGACCACGCGCCCGCCGTCCTCCATGACGTACAGCGTCCCCGCCTCCAGCGCGGCGCGCGCCGTCTCCTCCGTGGGATATACGCCCCGCATCCACCCGGTGGTCAGCAGACCCCGCTCCTCCCGCGTCAGCAGCGCGTCATAGATCCCCGCCACGGCGGGAATATCCGCCGCCGTGCCCTTTCGTATTACCATCCGACCCTCCTTATCTCACCGACCACCATACCGCCAGTGCCGCCTGCGCCGCCAGTATGGCGGGTACGCCCCACACGAAATACCAGTGCTTCGTCTTGTGGTGAAACACCCGCATCCCGGCCAGCGCGCCTACGCTCCCGCCCAGCAGCGGCAGCAAAAACAGCGTCTTTTCCGATACCCGCCACGCCCCGCGCCGCGCCCGACGCTTGTCCGCGCCGTACACGGCGAACGTGACCACATTGATGACCGCCAGCCACAGTGCCAGCACCCCCGCCGGGGTGGACAAAAGCTCCCCCACCGTCAGTCCGCCTTCCGCAGCTTCGCCAGCTCCGCCGCCGTGGCGGCGGCCAGCCTTGCGTTATTATACACCAACTGGATGTTGGCGTCCAGACTGCTGCCGCCGGTGATGTCCTTGATCTTCGCCAGCAAGAACGGCGTGGTGGCTTTGCCGTGGATACCCTGCGTCTTGGCGTCCTCCACCGCCTCGTCGATAGCCTTGTTGATCACGTCCGCGTCCATGGAGTATGCCTCCGGGATGGGGTTCGTCACCAGCATACCGCCCCGCAGCCCCAGCTCCCGCTTGACATGGAACGCCTCCGCCAGCTGTGCGGGGCTGTCCAGCCGGTAGTCCACACCGAACCCGGACTTCCGGGTGTAGAACGCCGGCAGCTCCTCGGTCTGGTACCCGATGACCGGCACGCCGTGTGTCTCCAGATACTCCAGCGTCAGCCCCAGATCGAGAATGGACTTTGCACCGGCGCAGATGACCATGACCGGCGTCTCCGCCAGCTCCTCCAAATCGGCGGAAATATCCATCGTGGTCTCCGCGCCCCGGTGTACGCCGCCGATACCGCCGGTGGCAAACACCTCGATCCCCGCCATGGCGGCGATCATCATGGTGGTGGTCACGGTGGTGGCACCGTCCCGTCCCTCCGCCACTAAAATGGGCAGATCCCGGCGGCTGGTCTTGGTCACGCCCGCCCCGGTCTTGCCCAGATAGTCGATCTCCTCCGGCGTCAGGCCGGCCTTCAGCCGCCCGCCGATAATGGCGATGGTGGCGGGCACCGCGCCGCCGTGGCGTATGATCTTCTCCACGTGCAGTGCCGTCTCCACATTCTGGGGATAGGGCATCCCGTGGCTGATGATGGTGCTCTCCAACGCCACCACAGGCTTCCCCGCGTCCAAAGCCGCCTGCACCTCCGGTGCCACATCCAAATACCGATTCATATTATTGTGCCTCCTTATTGAGAATATACCGTATATTTTCCCAGCTCATGCCGGGGTGGATCGTCTCTTGTGCGGTGCAGGCGAGCGCACCTGCGCCCACCGCCATCTCCGCGCACTCCGCCAGCGGCTTCCCCCTTGCGATGCACGCTGCCAACGCCGCCGCCATGGCGTCGCCGCCGCCCGTGGCGTTCACCGCGTGTATCTGCGGGCAGGGCAGGCGCACCTCGTGCCCGTCCCGATTCGCGCCGTACAGCCCCTCCGTGCCCAGGGAGATGTACACCTGCTCCACGCCTTTGTCCAGCAGCACCCTTGCCGCCCTATGCACATCCTCCTCCGTGCGGATGGCAACGCCGCTGAGCAGCTCCGCCTCCATGCGGTTGGGCTTCAACGCCGTCAGCCTGTCCAGCACCGGCAGCAGCTTGGGAGCCTTGATGGTGCTCACCGGGTCGGCGAGTATGGGTGCCGTGCAGTGGCGGCACAGCCATTCCAGCGATGTCTCCGGCGGATTGGTGTCCACCACCACCAGCCCCGCGTGGTTGATGAAATCCAGCCTCTGCCGCAGGAACTCCGGCGTGATGTGCTCATAAATGTCCATGTCGTTCACCGCCAGAGCCATGTCCCCGTCGCAGTCGTCGATAAACAGATACGTCCCCGTCCGTCCTCCGGGCACGGTGGCGCAGTGGCTCAGATCCAGCCCGATGTCCGATGCGTTCTCCCGCACGGACTGCGCGAAGCCGTCCTGCCCCAGCACCGTCACCATGGCGACCTGCTCCCCCAGCAAGCACAGGTTGTGGGCGATGTTCCGCCCCACGCCGCCCAGCGACGTTGTCACCCTGCCGGGGTTGGAGTCCCGCGCCACCAGCCGCGCACCGCTGACCGCCCCGATGTCCATGTTCACGCCGCCGATCACCACGATGTAGTCGGCGTCCCGCAGCAGATACCCCCGCCCCGCGATGTACCCTTTTTTCATCAGGTTAGAGATATGTACCGCCGCACTGGAGCGGGTGATCCCCGCCTTGTCCGCCAGCTCCTGCTGTGAGATGAGCGGATTTTCCCGAATCCAATCCAGTATCTGCCGCTCCCTCTGGGTCATGTGCACTCCTCCTCAATAACAGTGAATTTCCGCAATAACAGCCGCTTCCCACGATCTAAGCAATAGCCGATTTCTAATCATACGCTTATTATAACAATAAAGTTTATTTTGTCAACACTCGTTTATCCCCTATCTCCCCTCGCTTCGCCCTGCCCCACTATTGTCATTCCGAACCAGTGCTCACACTGGCGTGGCAATCCGCCCCCCCCGTCCCCGCGCCCACAGGCGCGGCACCTCTTTTTATCTTTGCCTCCGGCGGTCACCTTTCTTTCAATAGCGAAAGAAAGGTGAGAAAGAACGCCACCAAAACCTACGGTTTTGGATTCCCTCGGCGCGCTGCGCCCTGCCGCAAACTTGCCCTATGTTTCTCGCGCAATCGGTTTTCCCGTGTGCCGCTGTCCGTCAAAAGGACTGTGCCACCACAGCTTTCCGCTACCGCTTCGCTGCCGCTGCCTGTTGCCACGGTAGCAGTCTCTACCTCTACCGCCGTGACGGGGAGAGAGCTATAAATGAAATTCTCGCGGCGCAGCGCGCCGCACCTACCCCTGCCGCCGCAGGAGCGGCGGCAGGGGCGCGATTTGATAATCGCTCACCCCTCAGGGAGAGAGTTTCCAAAGGGAGAGGGCGCGCACGCCCTTTCCCTTGGGACGCTTCAAGGGGATGGGATTTTTAAGGGAAGGGGGAAATTCGGAATCCCCCTTCCCTTAAACGGCGTTTTTGGTTACTTTTGTCGCTGATGACAAAAGTAACCCCGCCGGGAGGCAAAACAAACGAAGCCCCGCCGGTGGCGGGGCTTCAATAAATAGTGAATGATGAAAATGAATCACCGCTTCCGCGCCTGCGGCGCGGGGGAACGAACTCCGAACAACTGAGAGGCACGACCCCTCCCTCACTTTTTCACCCGCAACGCCCGGATGGCGTTCAGCACCGCCAGCACCATCACGCCCACATCAGCGAAGATGGCGGCCCACATGTCCGCCGCACCCACGGCGACCAGCACCAGACAGGCAAACTTCACCGCCAGCGCAAACACGATATTCTGGTACACGATCCCGATGCACTTCCGCGAAATTCGGATAGCCTTCGCGATTTGCAGCGGTTCGTCGTCCATCAGCACGATGTCCGCCGCCTCGATGGCGGCGTCGCTGCCCATGGCACCCATGGCGATGCCGATGTCCGCCCGCCCCAATACCGGCGCGTCGTTGATGCCGTCGCCCACGAAGGCCAGCTTCGCCTTCCCCCTCTGCCGGGACAGCAACGCCTCCACCTGCGCCACCTTGTCGGCGGGCAGCAGCTCACTGTGCACCTCGTCCACGCCCAGCTCCGCAGCCACGGCGTCCGCCACCCTTTTCCCGTCGCCGGAGAGCATGACGGTTTTCTCCACGCCCGCTCTGTGCAGCGCGTCAATGGCAGCCTTGGCGTTGGGCTTCACCACGTCGGAGATCACGATGTGTCCCGCGTACTGCCCATCCACCGCCATGTGGATGATGGTGCCCACGCTGTGACAGTCGTGATACGCCACCCCCAGCCGCTCCATGAGCTTGCCGTTGCCCGCCGCCACCGTATGCCCGTCCACCACCGCCGTCACGCCGTGACCGCTGCTCTCCTGAATGTCCGTCACCCGGCTCCTGTCGATGGGTCTGCCGTAAGCCCGCTGAAGGCTCTTGCTGATGGGATGGGAGGACGCGCACTCCGCCAACGCCGCGTATTCCAGCAGCTTTTTCTCGTCCATGTCGCTGTGGTGCACCGCCGTCACCTCGAACACGCCCTTGGTCAGCGTGCCGGTCTTGTCGAACACCACGGTTCTCACCTGCGACAGCGTCTCCAGATAGTTGGAGCCCTTGATCAGTATTCCCTCATGGCTTGCACCGCCGATCCCGGCGAAGAAGCTCAGGGGGATGCTGACCACCAGCGCACAGGGGCAGCTGGTCACAAGGAACGTCAGTGCGCGATAGACCCACTGCTCCCACTGTCCGTCCATGCCGCCCGCCAACCGGATAAGCGGCGGAACGACCGCCAGAGCCAGCGCGCTGTAACACACCACCGGCGTATAAATGCGGGCAAACTTCGCGATAAAATCCTCACTGCGGGACTTCCGCGAGCTGGAATTCTCCACCAGCTCCAATATCTTGGACACGGTGGACTCCCCGAACGCCTTGGTGGTTCTGATCTTCAGCACGCCGGTCATGTTGATGCACCCGCTGATGACCTCGTCGCCCTCCCTGGCGTCCCGGGGCAGACTCTCTCCGGTCAGCGCGGCGGTGTTCAGCGTAGAGCTGCCCTCCGTCACCACGCCGTCGATGGGCACCTTCTCCCCCGGCTGCACCACGATCACCGTGCCGATAGCCACCTCGTCCGGGTCCACCTGCACCAGCTGCCCGTCCCGCTCCACATTGGCGTAGTCGGGTCGAATGTCCATCAGCGCGCTGATGTTCCTCCGGCTCTTGCCCACGGCGTAGCTCTGGAACAGCTCCCCGATCTGATAGAACAGCATCACGGCGATGGCCTCGTTGTAGTCGCCGCTCCGCTCATAGATCGCCAGCGCGAACGCTCCCACCGTGGCGACCGCCATCAGGAAATTCTCATCGAACACCTGCCCGTTGAGGATCCCCCGGCCCGCCTTCCGTAAAATATCATAGCCGATGACCAGATACGTCAGCAGGTACGCCCCCAGCCGCAGCCACCCCTCCACCGGGAGGAAGTGCAGCACCGCCAGCAGCACCGCTGTCGAAAGTATGCGTAAAAGCGTCTTTTTCTGCTTTTTCGTCATCTCGCCATCTCCTTTGCTGTTTATCGTTCTCCGTCACACTGTGTCCAAGTTGATGTTCAACCCTTTGTACAGGTATGATTTCTATATGTGTCAGCCCCCTGTACGCTTACGGAAGCCGGGGCTTTTACAGCTCGATCTCGCAGTCCGGCTCCACCCTTTTGCACGCCTTCACCACCGCCTTCATGGTGGCGTTCACATCCGCGCCCTCTGCAAATTCCACGATCATTTTCTGGGTCATAAAGTTCACCACGGCGGAGGTCACGCCCTCCGTTTTTCCTGCGGCCTCCTCCATCAAATTGGCGCAGTTCGCGCAATCCACCTCGATGCTGTACGTCTTTTTCATGTAGTATGACTCCTTTCCGTGCCTTTAAGCATTAAGCACTTGTTTAATCATTCTGCCCGTAGTATAATGCGCCTAAGACCCCTTGTCAACGGTTTTGCCCCACTCCCTTCCGCCCGGGCGAAAACCATTGCCATTCGGGCGAAAAAGGAGGTCATTTTATGGAGAAAACACCCCTCCCCCACTACCACGGTGAGGAGCCGAACCACGCGCTTTTTGTCCGCGAATTGCTGGAAAACGCCGATACCTTCCAGAATTTATCGAACATTTTCAAGCAGTTGGGCGACGCCAACCGCATCCGCATTTTCTGGCTTCTGTGCCACTGTGAGGAGTGCGTGGTCAACATCGCCGCCATGACGGAAATGTCCAGCCCCGCCGTCTCCCACCACCTGCGTATTCTGAAGGACAGCGGCCTGCTTTTAGCCCGCCGGGACGGGAAAGAGATGTACTACCACGCCGCCGACACCGCCGAAGCCCGCCTCCTCCACGAGATGATCGAGCAGGTCATGGACGTCGCCTGTCCCCGCTGGCGTTCCGAGGCGGAGCAGGTGCGCCTCATCCGTCAGATCCACGATGATATGCTCTCCCACCTGGACCAGCGCATCACCATCGACGACCTCTGCCACCGCTATCCCATCAACCCCACCACGCTGAAGGACGTGTTCAAAGCTGTGTACGGCACGTCCATCGCCGCCCACCTGAAGGCGCACCGTCTGGAGCGCGCCGAGCAGCTGCTGCTGGAGAGCGACGCCAGCGTCGCGGACGTGGCGCGGCAGGTGGGCTACGAGAGCCAGAGCAAGTTCTCCACGGCGTTCCGGGAGCAGTTTGGTCAGCTGCCAAAGGAGTACAGAAAATCGCATAAACCGCTGTAATTACTGCATTTTTGAGCCATATTAGTATAAGAAATCACCGCAGGAGCACACGCCTCCCGCGGTGATTTTTCGTCCGTTTACGCCTGCTTTATCGCCAGCTGCAGCCGGTCGGCGATCATGGCGATGAACTCGCTGTTGGTGGGCTTTCCCTTGGCGGAGTTCACCGTATACCCGAAATATTTTTGCAGCGTTTCGATGTCGCCCCTGTCCCAAGCCACCTCAATGGCGTGGCGGATGGCGCGCTCCACGCGGCTGGGCGTGGTGCCGAAACGCTTGGCGACCTCCGGATAGAGCACCTTCGTCACCGCGTTGATCACATCCATATTCTCCACTGTCAGGATGATGGCCTCCCGCAGATATTGATACCCCTTGATGTGCGCCGGAACGCCGATCTCATGGATAATGGCGGTCACCATTCCCTCCAGCTGCGGGGTGCTCTGCTCATCGGGAGGCGCGGCGGCTCCGGTGATATGCTCTAACAGCGATTTGTTGTCCGCCGGCTTGGGCAGAAAGGCGTATGCCCCCGCCTGCCGCGCCTGCTGCACGGTGTTGTCCATCACCGCCGAGGTGATAACGATGGTCCGCGTCCCCTTCCCGCGGATACGGCGCAGCAGTCCCAGACCGTCCAGCCCCGGCAGCAGCGTGTCCGTCAGCAGCACCTGCGGGTGCAGCGTCTCCACCGCCTCCAATGCCGCCAGACCGTCCCCCGCGTCAGCCACCACCTCCACGCTGCCGCTGGACTCCAACGTCTTACGCAGGGAAGCGCGGTAACCGACGTCCATATCTGCGATGCAAACTGTGATTTTCTTCATCGTAGGTTCCCCCCTATTTTCCGCACAAATTTTCCGGCGTGCGCTTCGTGCAAAACACACCAGTAATCGCCACGCCACTATGAAAAATACCACAAAGGGACACCGAGCGCAAGGGAATTTTGTCGAATATAAATATTTATTTTTCCAAAAAATCATAAAATTTTGGTAGAAAACCCATAGAGGGTATACGCGCCCCCTGTCCGCCCGCCACATGATGTGGTGGCGAAAAATGAAACGAAACCCGGCGAAACTTTCCTTAGCGGTTTCTTATCGCCCCGTTCCCCCGTTTTCCGCCTTTTCTCCACGGGAAAATCCCGGTACGGCTTTATCGGGCGATTGACAAGCCCCGGTTTTTTCGGTAACATGATGGACAGACTGGGAAATGGGAGATGATCGCATGAAACGGGCACTGAAAAGCATCATTTTACAATACGGCATGATCACGCTGTCCTGCGCGCTGTACGCCGTGGGCTTCAACTGGTGCTTCGACCCCAACCACCTGAGCGTAGGCGGCTTCACCGGTATCGCGCAGATCATCAATTACTTCCTTCCGCAAGCCCCCATCGGCGCGGTGATCGTGGTGCTGAACCTGCCGCTGTTCGTCCTCAGCTGGAAGCACGTGGGGCGGCAGTGGCTGTACGCCACGCTGTACGCCACGGTGGTCAGCTCCGCCATGATCGACCTGCTGGCAGGGGTGTACACCTTCGCGCCCATGGAGCCTATGCTCGCCGCCATCTACGGCGGCGTGATCGTGGGGCTTGCCTGCGGTCTGATGCTGCGGAACAGTGCCACCACCGGCGGCACGGAGCTGGCGGCGCGGCTGCTGAAGCTGAAGCTGCCCGGTCTGTCCATCGGTACCCTGTGCTTGACCATCGACGCCGTTGTGGTGCTCTCCTACGCCGCCGTGTTCCGGGATCTCACCCAGGCACTGTACGCCATGGTGGCTCTGTTCCTCATCTCCAAGATCATTGACCGGGTGGTGTACGGCGGCAACGGGGCAAAGATGGCGTTTATCGTCTCCGAGCAGTACGACGCCATCACCGGCAAGCTGCTGGAGCTGGATCGGGGCGTGACGCTGCTGGAGGGACGGGGCGGCTTCAGCGGCAAGCCGAAAAACGTGATCCTGTGCGCCTTCAGCCGCGCCCAGATCGTCAACATCAAGGCGATCGTCAAGGACGCCGACCCGGACGCGTTCGTTATCGTCTGCGACGCCTATGAGATACTGGGCGAGGGCTTCGGTGTCAACACCCCGGAGGGGCTGTGACGCTTACAAATTTGGAATCTACGCGGGAGACGCGCCAAGGGCGCGTCTCCCGCGTCGTCTTTTGCCTGCCCCATCAGTCACCTTTATCAAAGGCGGCAGGGACGGGGCTTCCTGTTTTGTGCGAAATAGAGCAAGTGTGAAAAAGGGGTAGCAATTTGAAAAAAGTGCTGTTATAATATATCATTGCAGGGTATCTCGTTGCATTGTCAACGTAATATTAAATATTAGGTGCCCTTGTAAAACGCAGATATAAATATTAGATATACAGGAGAAATATATGGAGACCTACAAGAAACGGCGGGGCGACCGGAAGGATGGACGGCTGCTGCGGGAGCTGGATTCCTTGCACTTCATCACCGGCATTATCTACCCCAACCGGTGCGACAACGAGGCGTACATCTCCGTGAAGGTGGATCTGACCGCCATGAACGAATATCTCGCCAAGAAGAACGCGGCGGAGACGGATTTCCCCTACACCATGTTCCATGTGGTGGTGGCGGCGTTGGAAAAGACCATCATGCTGCGCCCCAAGCTGAACCGGTTCATTGTGAACAGCAATTTCTACCAGCGGAACGAGGTGTCCGCGGCGTTCGTGGTGAAAAAGCAGTTTTCCGACAAGGGCGCGGAGGCGTTGGCGGTGCTGCACAGCCGGGAGGAGAACACGCTGGAGGACGTTCACGAGTATATCCGCCGGCAGGTGATGGAGTGCCGCAGTGAGAAGGTGGACCCTACCACCGGTGTCATGGACTATCTGAACAAGATCCCCCGGTTTATCAGCAAGACCGCCATCCGCATCCTCATGTGGCTGGATAAGCACGGCTGGGTGCCGGCGGACATTATCGCCACCGACCCCTACTACAATTCCGTGGTCATCTCCAACCTCGGCTCCATCAAGCTGAAGTGCGGATACCACCATCTGACCAACTGGGGCACCTGCTCCCTGTTCTGCATTATCGGTGAAAAGAAGAAATCCCCTGTTTTCAGTGAGGACGGCAGCGTGTCCCTGCGGGAGACGCTGGAGCTGGGTCTGACCATCGACGAGCGGTTGGCGGACGGCTACTACTACTCCAAGTCCGTGCGGCTTCTGGAGTACCTGCTGACGCACCCGGAGGAGCTGGAAAAGCCCATGAGTGAGGAGGTTCAATATGAGTGAAGTAAAAACCCCGTGGAAGCCTTATATGGGGGATGTGCCCATGCATCTGGACTATTTCCAGGGCAGTATGTTCGACGCTGTGGAGCGGATCGCGGATATGTACCCCAACAGTATCGCCTTCGACTTTATGGGGCGTTCCACCACGTACCGCAAGATGGTGCAGGAGATCGAAAAGTGCGCCAAGAGCCTGAAAACGCTGGGCGTGCGCCCCGGCGACAAGGTGACCATCGCCATGCCCAACTGCCCGCAGGCCATCTATATGTTCTACGCGGTGAATCTGGTGGGCGGCATCGCCAACATGATCCACCCCCTGTCGGCGGAAAAGGAGATCGAGTTCTATCTCAACGCCTCGGAGTCCACCACCGCCATTACGCTGGATCAGTTCTACGACAAGTTTGAGCACGTGCGGCAGAACACCAAGATCATCAACATCATCATCGCCTCCGTGAAGGACGCCTTGAGCCGCACCATCCGGGCGGGCTATATGCTCACCGAGGGGCGGAAGATACAGAAGATCCCCGAGGACGCGCCGGTCATCCGGTGGCGGGAGTTTATGGATATGTCCCGGTTCTGCTTCTACAAGAGCTACCGGGTGGAGCGGGGCTTTAACGACCCCGCCGTGATCCTGTACTCCGGCGGCACCACCGGCACCACCAAGGGCATCGTGCTGACCAACGGCAACTTCAACGCGCTGGGACAGCAGATCATCGCCACCAATCCCATGTTCCGTCCCGGCGACAGGATGCTGGCGGCCATGCCCCTGTTCCACGGCTTCGGGCTGGGCGTGTGCGTCCACTCCATGCTGTCCCAGGGCGGACGGTGCATCCTCATCCCCCGGTTCACCGCCAAGAGCTACGCCAAGCAGATCGTGAAGTACAAGTGCAACTTTATCGCCGGTGTGCCCACTCTGTACGAGGCGTTGCTGCGGCTGCCCAGCATGGACGGCGCCGACCTCAGCAGTCTGAAGGGCGTGTTCTCCGGCGGCGACAGCCTGTCCATCGAGCTGAAGAAGAAGTTCGACAAGTTCCTGTACGACCACAAGGCCGTCATTCAGGTGCGGGAGGGCTACGGCACCACCGAGACGGTGACCGCCTGCTGCCTGACCCCCACCAATATCTATAAGGAGGGCTCCATCGGCCTGCCCTTCCCCGACACCTATATCAAGATCGTCAGACCCGACACCGACGAGGAGGTGCCCTACGGCGAGGAGGGTGAGATCCTGCTGGCGGGCCCCACCGTCATGCAGGAGTACATGAACAACCCCGAGGAGACGGCGCATACGCTGCGGAAGCACGCGGACGGGCTGACGTGGGTGTATACCGGCGATCTGGGCACCATGGACGAGCAGGGCTTCATCTACTTCAAGGGACGCGCCAAGCGGATGATCATTACCTCCGGCTACAACGTGTATCCCGGTCAGCTGGAGAATATTCTGGACGCCCACGAGTACGTGCAGATGAGCTGCATCATCGGCGTGCCCGATCCCTACAAGATGCAGAAGGTGAAGGCGTTTGTGATGCTCAAGGGCGGCGTCCCCGCCAACGACGAGACGAAGCGGGAGCTGCTGGACTACTGCCGCAAGCACGTTGCCAAGTACGCCATGCCCTACGACATCGAGTTCCGGGAGGAGCTGCCCAAGACGCTGGTGGGCAAGGTCGCCTACCGCGTACTGGAGGATGAGGAGAAGGCAAAGCTCGCCGCGCAGGGAGAGCAGACGGAGGCGTAACGCCCGGACGCCGTGCCCCGGACGAAGGGGCGCACACACCGGAATGGACATGAGAAAAAAGGAGGCGGCCTGCCATGGATGCGGAGCTGATACGGCAATATACCCTTATCGTTGATTTTCTCGGGCACGTGCTGGGCCCGGATTATGAGATCGCACTACACGAGCTGGAGGACGACTCCAACCGGATCATCGCCATCGCCAACGGCGAGCTGACCGGGCGGCACATCGGCTCCCCCCTCAGCAACAAGATGCTGGAATTCGTGGCGGGGAACCTGTACGAGACGCAGAACTACGTGCTGAACTTCGAGTCCGTGTCCGCCACGGGCAAGGTCATGTGCTCCAACTCCATGTTCATCAAGGGGCGGCACGGGGAGCTGAGCGGTCTGCTGTGCATCAACTTCGACGCCAGCCGGTACGAGGAGCTGTCCTGCAAGGTCATGGAGCTGTGCGGCGGCGGGCGGAAGCGGGGCGTGCCCAGCGGCACGCGGCTGATCGCCGACAGCAACGACCCGGTGGAGACGCCGGTACGCAGCGGCTATCCCACGTCCATCGCCGGTGCCACCGCCAGCATCGTATCCCAGGTGGTGGCGAACTACCCGGTGGAGGTGGATCGGCTGACGCAGGACGAGAAAATGGAGATCATGGACATTCTGAACCGCAAGGGCGTGTTCCTGCTGAAAGGCTCCGTGAGCCACGTGGCGCAGACGCTGCACAGCAGTGAAGCCAGCATCTACCGGTATCTGGGAAAGCTGAACAACAAGTGAGAAAAAGGTCGGCGGGAGCCGGCCTTTTTTTACCTGCGCCTTACCTGAGGGGCAGGATATTTTTTGCGCCCGTGATTGACCGGGCAGATGAAATACGGTATAATAGCCGCATAGCGGCTATTATGCTTGATCGCCGATTTTCTCGCCCGGCAAAGCCGGGCAGCCGAAAAGGACGGCGAATTATACCATAACGCAGAGCGTTATGGCATAACTGCCGCATAGCGGCTATTATGCTTGATCGCCGGTTTTCTCGCCCGGCAAAGCCGGGCAACCGAAAAAGACGGCGAATTATACCATAACGCAGAGCGTTATGGCATAACTGCCGCATAGCGGCTATTATGCTTGATCGCCATTTTTCCCGCCCGGCAAAGCCGGGCAACCGAAAAGACGGCGAATTATAAGAGATCCCGAATCAAAGACTGGAGGCGACAGGATTGAAAACAAAAACCATCGTCCACAAATCAGCCGCGCCCATTTACGCGGCGGCGGTGACGTGGGTGCTGTACGCGCTGCTGTTTCCCCTGTATCATGTGGGGCACTTTCTGCTGGCAGCTGCCGCAGCCGCTGCGGTAGCCCTTATCGCCCGGATTTTCTGCCGGGACGTGACGGAGGAGGTGGAGGTGTCGGAGGAGCCGGTGTCCACCGGCAACGTGGAGCTGGACAGAGCCATCGCCGAGGGCGACGCCGCCATCAAGGTCATGCGGACGCTGAACGACAGCATCCAGGACGCCGCCATCTCTGCCCAGATCGACAGGCTGGAGACGATCAGCGGAAAGATATTCGGCTATGTGAAGGAGCACCCGGAGAAGCTGCCGCAGATACGGCGGTTCATGGACTACTACCTGCCCACCACGCTGAAGCTGCTGCGAAGCTATGACGAGTTGAGCCGGCAGGGCGTCAACGGGGAGAATATCTCCGGCACCATGGAGAAGGTGGAGGGCATGATGGGCACCATCGTCTCCGCCTTCGAAAAGCTGCTGGACAGTCTGTTCGGAGAGCACGCCCTGGACATCTCCACGGACATCACCGTACTGGACAACCTGATGGCGCGGGAGGGGCTGACCGGCGGCGACGCGCTGCATAAGGCGGCGCAGGAAAGCCCCGCGGCAGACCCCGTACCGGTGCCGGACATCCGCCGCAGCGCGGAGGAAAAGAGCACCGACGCCGGAGACGGCATTACGCTGGAGCTGTGAAACAGGCGCGGAACGCGCAGAATGATATGAGAAAATAACAGAAAGGAATCGAAAAACCATGACAGATAACATGATGCCTGAGCTGACCCTGACCCCCGACGACACCGCCGCTGCCACGGCGGTACCTCCCGCCCTGACGCTGACGCCGGACGCCCTGGAGATGCCCCAGCAGGAGGAAAAGAAGATCGAGCCGGTGGAGATGGACGACAAGCTGCTGACCGAGGAGGAGAAAAAGGCGGTGGAGGAGTTCTCCCACAAAATCGACATCCGGGACACCAACCAGGTATTGCAGTACGGCGCGGCGGCGCAGAAGAGCGTAGCGTCCTTCTCCGAGAACGCGCTGAACAACGTGCGCGGCAAGGACATGGGCGAGATCGGCGAGGATCTGAGCCGCCTCGTGGTGGAGCTGAAGGGCTTCGGCGAGGACGAGGAGAAGAAGGGCTTGAAGGGGCTTTTCAAAAAGGCCGGGAACAAGCTGGAGACCATGAAGGCGCAGTACAACAAGGTCGAGGCCAACGTGGATAAGATCGCCCAGAATCTGGAGAACCATCAGATCACGCTGCTGAAGGACGTGGCGATGTTCGACCAGATGTATGAGCTGAATCTGAAATATTACAAGGAATTGACCATGTATATCCTCGCCGGCAAAAAGCGGCTGGCGGAGGTGCGCTCCACGGAGCTGGAGGAGCTGCGGAAGAAGGCGGAGCAGACCGGTCTCGCCGAGGACGCCCAGGCGTACAACGATCTGGTGAATCTGTGCAACCGCTTCGAGAAGAAGCTGCACGATCTGGAGCTGACGCGGATGGTGTCCGTGCAGATGGGTCCCCAGACGCGGCTGCTGCAAAACAACGACACGCTGATGATCGAGAAGATCCAGTCTTCGCTGGTGAACACCATCCCCCTGTGGAAGAGCCAGATGGTGCTGGCACTGGGCATGGAGCACAGCCGTCAGGCCACCGCCGCCCAGAATGCCGTGACGGAGATGACCAACGAGCTGCTGAAAAAGAACGCCGACACGCTGAAGATGGGCACCATCGCCACCGCCAAGGAGGGCGAGCGGTCTATCGTTGACATTGAGACGCTGCAGCACACCAACCAGCAGCTGATCTCCACGCTGGACGAGGTGCTGGCGATCCAGCAGGAGGGCGCGGCGAAGCGCAGAGAAGCCGAAGCCGAGCTGGGCAAGATCGAAGGTGAGCTGAAGCAGAAGCTGCTGGAGCTGCGGGGCTAAGGCGCGGTGCGCCGACCTCTCCCTTCCGTGAAGGGAGCCTTTAGACAGAACTCTCCTGCGGAAAGGGGAAAGAAACATGGAATTTTTCAAAAAACGCGGCGTGGCGTTGGCGGTGCTGGTGGTCGCCATCGTGGGCGCGGTGTTTATCGGGCAGAGCCGGAAGGCGGGATTTATCGCCAAGGAGCCCACGGCTCTGGCAGATGTAAAGTACCAGAGCTGGATCTGTGACGAGGCGGGGCTGCTGAGTGAGTCCACGAAGCGGACCATCCTCGATTACAACGCCAGCTGGGATCAGAAGTATTACGCCATCGTAGCGGTGGCGAGCATCGACCACCTCACCGGCTGGGACGGACAGACGTATGCCGCGAAGCTGGGCGAGGCGTGGGGTCTCGGCAGAAATGACATGATTTTGCTGCTGGTGAAGGACGGCGACTGGCAGGTGTACTGCGGCGACGACGTGGGCTATGCCATGACCGACACCCAGCAGAGCAAGCTGCGGCAAGCCATCGAGACGACGTATTACAGCGGCGATTTTGACGGCGCGGTGACGGCGTTCTTCCGGCAGGCGGACGTGTTCTATGCACAGGCGCGGCTGGACAGCGGCGGCGACAGCTATGGCGGCGGCTGGGATGCGCCGTCAGCCCCGGCGGCGGCGCAGAGCGGCGGCACCAGCCTCGGCGCGGTGCTTATGCTCATCATCTGCATTTTCGTGGTGTGGATGGTGCTGGATGGCTTGCGGTACAGCCGCTACCGGCGGCGGTATATCGTGGGTGCGCCGGTGAACGTGGTGCGTCCCGTGTACTACCCCATCTTCTGGGGCAGGCAGTATGCGCCGCCCCGTCCGCCGAGAGGGCCGCGTCCCCCTCGCCCGCCTTACGGCGGCAGTCCCCGCCCGCCCATGGGCGGCGGGGCACCGCGGCCTCCGCGTCCCGGCAGCCGACCCTCCGGCGGCGCGCGGCCTCCCAGACCCAGCGCACCACGTCCCAGCCGCCCCAGCCGTCCCAGTGGCGGCAGCGGGTTCAGCGGCGGCGGCTTCGGCGGTGGCTCCCGCAGCGGCGGAAGCCGTGGCGGCGGCTTCGGCGGCGGTGGCTTCGGCGGCGGAAAACGCAGATAAGAAAATACCCTGCGGGCACTGCCCGCAGGGTATTTTTCCGCGCTTAGGACTCCATGTTCTTGCCGAGGAAGGTCGCCACGGTCTGCGCCAGCTTGCACTCCGTCTCCCCCGCCGGGTGGTCGTCCGGCGACAGGAACAGCACCGCGCCCAGCACGTCACCTTCGCAGAGGATCGGCGCGGCTACGGCGGCGCGGAAGGCACCGTTGCCCTCGGCGACGGGCACACCGTCACCGCAGTAAAGGCTGCGGCGGGTCATCACCTGCTCCAGCTCCGGTGAGACGGACTTGCCCAGCAGCTCTTTTTTCCCGGCACCGGAGATGGCGATGACCGCGTCCCGGTCGGTGATGGCGGCGGAGAAATCGGTGCTGCGGCTGAGGGTATCGCAAAACTGGGCGGCGAACTCCTCCAGCCCGCCGATAAGGGAGTATTTTTTGAAGATGACCTCGCCGTCGCGGGTGGTGTAGATCTCCAAGGGGTCGCCCTCGCGGATACGCATGGTACGGCGGATCTCCTTGGGGATGACCACGCGTCCGAGGTCGTCGATGCGCCGGACGATGCCTGTTGCCTTCATATATGAAATTCCTCCATTCAAAGCAAAATTTACATGGGTAGTGTTCACCCGACGCGCGCGGAATATGCACCGTGGCAGCGTGCGCGGCATAAGGAAAAATCCAACGGAAAAAAGCGGTATTTCGCATTGAACGTGCGATTTAGCCTGCTCTTTGGTGCGGATTTTGCCCCGCCGTTCGTAATGGCAGCTGCTTTGGGGCACGCCGGCATGGCTCTCCTGTGTGGTTGAAACGCCCATGGGCAGGGGGGCTTTGCCAAAAGAGCCATCCCCGGTCGGGGATGGCTCTTTTGCGTGTCGATAAACCCCTGCCGTGCGTGCAGTCTTTCCTCCTCACAGGGGGAGC
>OLYN01000597.1_pt1 | contig 20450 bp, 15 predicted proteins | sample 1674231 | NCBI WGS metagenome assembly OLYN01 (sample SAMEA103958153, study PRJEB25191) | human gut metagenome
CGCTTCCGCCGTTCGGAATATAGGTGATTGTGTACTCTTTTGCCGTCCACTGAGCTGTGAGGGTTGCCGCACCTGCACCGCAGACGTATGTTGAATCACCTGTTGTAGAATTAAGCGTACCCGTCGAGCCTGATGTTCTCGACCAACCCGTGAAAGTATAGCCGGTCTTTTCAGGAGCGGTCATCTTAAGCGTTGAACCATAAACCATTGTTATGGTTCTTGAGCTTGTAACTCCGTTGATAGCCGAAGCGGCAGTTCCCGGAGCAGAATACCATCCGCTGAGATTCGTTCCGCCTGTTGCGCCGTTCGGATTAACCGTAATCTGATACGACTGAACAGAGAATTTTGCATAATACGTTATATTCGATGCGCCGAGCGACGTTGTATACGATTCACTTGTGCTTACGGCTGTTCCGCTGAGCGATGGGTTAGTGTACCAACCCTCGAACTTATATCCCGTATAAGCCGCCGCCTTTATCGTATATGTCGTATTATAATTATACGTTGCGTTTGTGCTCTTGTTATTTGCCGCTCTGGAATCAATCTGAACAGTACCGCCGAGTCCGTTCTCACTGTAAGTGTTTGTATCAAACTTAATAGCCAGTGCATGAAGCGTAATGGTGTACTGATTGATCTGCCACTGAGCTGTAAGGGTCGCCGCACCTGCACCGCAGAGGTATGTTGAATCGCCTGTTGTAGAATTAAGCGTACCCGTCGAGCCTGATGTTCTAGACCAACCCTTGAAAGTATAGCCGGTCTTTTCAGGAGCGGTCATCTTAAGCGTTGAACCGTAAACCATTGTAATTTCGGTTGACGTCTTTATGGTCTGCGAGGAAGCCGCAGTTCCTGCCGCCGAGTACCAACCTGAAATGGTTGTTCCCTTCGTTGCATTGTCGGGATTAACGGTAATCGTGTATGACTGTACCTTGAACTTTGCGTAGTATGTACGTCCTGCCATGAGAACAGATTCGCTTGTAATGCTTGCACTTTTGCTGTAGAGATTTGTAAGTGCGGAATCTGTGTACCAGCCGACGAAAGCATAGCCTGTTGAGGCAGTTGCCTTAAGAGTTGTTGTGGAACGATAAGCAATATTTTTGCTGACCGATGTGCCTGCGGCGTCAGATGCTATCTGAACAGTGCCGCCTCTGCCGAGTGCAAAGGTCGCAGAATTGTAGATATCACCGTAAGCATAAGCCTTTACGGGATAGGAATTCCTTGACCAGTGAGCGGTCAATGTAACTCCGCCGGCACCGACACGGTATGCCGATGCACTTGTGTTGCCGTTGTTCGTCAGCGAAGCATAGGCAGGTGTTGTACTTGCCGTCCAGCCCGTAAATGTCCAGCCGTCTCTTGACGGAATCGGCAAGGTGAACGATGTACCGTAAGCCACAGTTATATTAAATGATCCTGTTGTTACTCTCTGCTGCGAATCGTTCGTATTTAGATTAATGATGCCCCCGTTGTCAATACTTGGCTTGCTGTACTGGAAAGAGCCGATAGTTGCAGGGTCATTTCCGCCATCTTCAGAAGCATTGAGATTGATTACGATAGGATATTCATTCAATTTCCACTGAGCATAGAGAGGAACGTCCCTTGCCGGCATGGCGGTTGAGGTAGTAAACTGAGTTCCGTAGCCGTTACCGTTTGTCGTATTTTCGCTCTCATACCAGCCGTTGAATGTATAGCCCTGGCGAGTTATTGTTGCGAGAGGACTCTGAGTTGTTTTATAGGTTACGGTATCAAACTTCTTATTGAGAGAATTTTCCTTGCCGTCGCCGCCTGATTTACCTCTGTAATTCATCGGGTCGGTGAGATCACGGACGCAGATATCAGAAAATTTGACAGTAACCCCTTCGGTAGTTGAACCGAAACGAAGCCTTGCATAAGGTCTGCCTTGCGGAACGGTATAATGTCCCGTCATAGTGCCGGTTGTCGCTCCCGACGGAGCAACGCCGACGTTATAATATGTACCTGTGCCGCTATTTCCGTACTCCGTGCTCCATGACGTTGATGAAGTTGATGTATATGAGAATATATAGCAGTTCAGGCTCGCCGCCTTATCAACAGTATAGCTATATGAAATCTCATAGGTATGACCAGGAACAAGAGTCATGTAGCCGGTTTCGGCAGAAGTATAATTCTGACCAGTCGGAGTAAAGTCATCGGTTACTCCGTCGGCTCTCTTTCGAGATGTAAACTGAATTGAATTTTCATGCTCATTTATTGTAATTGGCGAATTTGTGTTAGTCACAGGAGGATTCGCCATGCTGAATTTGAAATTATCAAAATCAAACTCATTCTCATACATGAGTTTATATTTATTGATAGTCCAATGAGCGTAGAGGGTCTGACTGGTGTTGTTGAGATTCCAGTCGCTGTAGAGAAGACGGTCGCCTACCTTTACCTTTGTACCGCCGTTCGCCTGAGTGTACCAGCCGTCGAAGGTATATCCTGTACGGGTGGGTGTCGGAAGCTCCTGAATAAGAGTGTTATACTGAATATAATCCGCAAAGATGTTGTTATATTCCGTACTGCTTGTCGGAACAGTCGTGCTGTCGCTCTTTAACTCAATACGAGGCTTAAACGTATAGTTATTGAATGTCATATAGCTTCCTGCACCGTCGTTATGCCAAATCCAGAAGCGATAACCGGCATAGGTTGAATCAACGGTAATGGTCTTAGAGTTGCTTCCGCCGAAGTCAAACTGGTTTCTCGGTGAAACATTATTTCCGTTTGAAAGTGCCGGGTCAATAACCATACAGCCGTTAGTCAGGCTGCCTGAAATATGAATGTTACTGAAGACATATTGCTTGCCGTCCTCAAAATCCATCGGAACAAAACCGAAAGTATATCCTCCGGCAAGAGTACCGTTAATTCTGATTGTACCGTCGTCAAGCTTTTCAATTTTAAGGTTACATGCCTTAGTGGTGGTAACTGTTTCTCCGGCGTCATTGGTTGATGTTATAGTCGCCGTTGAATCATATGAAATTGTTCCGTCAACCAACGGGTCGAGCAAGTTAGACGCCAACTTATCATGATTCTCGTTAAAGCGAAGGTTTATCGAGTTGTATTCCCACTGAGCCGTAAATGTTACATTCTCGAGGAACTCCCAGTTAATATTAGCACCCGGCTGATAAACCATACCGTCGGCGCTGCACTTCCATCCCATAAACGTACAGCCGGGACGTGTCGGATTGGCAGGGGTTGCACTGCCGATCTTTCCGACTATGTACTTTGACTGGAACAGAACAGAGGACGAGGTCAAGCCCGTTGTTCCGTTATATGTACCGCCGTTGGGATCGTACTTGATGTTGTAGGTGTTGGGTGTGTACCAGAATTTCCAGTCAACATTTGAGGTCGCAGCGTTCTTAATATAATAGTAATTATTGTGTGTGCTGTCCTGCGGAACGCCGCTCGTCTTTGTTGTTGAGCCGTAAGTTACGGAGTATCTGCTTGCCGTAAAGCCGGGAATTTCATTATAATAACCGTATACGGTATCTCCGTAGGTGTAGCTCATAGACTCGGTTGTTGTGCCTATAATAGCCGAGCCAGTTTTTCCGTTATAGTCTGCGGAAGAACCGTCACGAAGATGAACGGCTGTCGTTTTGCCGTTTGAGTTACGGACAAGTCCGTCCTGGAATCCCTGAAGATCCGTAATACCCGATGTATCCTTAGATGTCGGGTCACCGAGGTGCAAAGCGACTTCCTTAAGCTTTTTTTCGTATTTGTCCCATGTATCGGAGGTGTACCATGACTTCTGATAGCCCTTTGACAAAATAGTGTTATATGAGCTTCTGAGAGAAGACTTGTTAACCTTTGTTACATTAAGATAAACATACGATACACTTTCATGTGAAGAACCACCACCGCTGTTTCTGAACCTTGTTTTTCCTCGAACAACAAGGTTTTCATTTGTTGAACCTATGTATCGACTACCTAAATTCAAATTATATATTTGGCGAGGATATGAATTCTGGTCATTACCTGTTTGCGTAGAACCTAAATTTGTTGTTTGTTCAGTCGATCCTTCGGTAAAGATGCCAAGATCCGTTGTATTTGAATCATGGTTACCATGAACAATGTTAAAATCCAAACCGACTTTCAAATTGGGAACTTGATAATAATATGAGTATCGGCTAGTATCAACGAGTAGAGCACCTCGTCCTCCGTAACACGTTGCATTATCGTTTGATTTCCAAAATCCGCTTCCTCCTGTGCCCTCGTTAAACAGATTACCCATATTTCTTTCAGCACCTGTTGGAATAGATGATGACGAAATGATAGGGCTGTATTTATAAACACCGCTTCCATCAGAACCGCTTCCGTTATCAATAACCGAATGAATACCCGAAATCCAGGTTGTCTGCATAATATATGATCTTTTACTGCCGGAGTGTTCGTTTCGACCCTGTGAAGAAGCGGAAATAACAGTCGGCCAGGGTGCATAAGCGACAGTATATGCATTTGTTGTGTATTCAACGCCGTCCGCAACATAGACAATAGTCCACGTAAGAAGCTTTTTTTCTCCCGGATTGAGACCTGCGGAAAGCGAACCTGCACTAACGTTAGTAGAAAGCGTTCCGCTCGATGAAGTCGTTGCACCGATTGAGACAGACGAGCAGTCACTCAGGGTAAGACTTTTGATTGAAGACGCCTTATCACATTTAAAGTAAATGTTACCGCTTGTGTTCTCGCCTTTTCTCAGCGAGCTGTTAACTGAGTTTTCACGGTCAACATAGTACTTAAACGTTTTTGTTGCGCTTGTTGACGGAGCTAGATAAATTGTTTCGGGAACATAGAAAGTGTATGACGGAGCCAACATATCGGTATCAATTCCTGCTTTAAAATTAGCATTAATAATTGAATTACACGAATAAACTCTTGAATTGAGAGTTGAAAGTGCGGAGCTTATTTCCGAAGCCGTTGCATAGGGCTTACCGAGGACTGTACCTGCGGTATCAAGAGCGGAAGCGAAGCTGTTGTATGCCGAAACCCACTGGCTCTGAACAGAGGACGACCAGCCGTTATTCGCCGCAGTTGCGGACTGCCAGCCGTTTTCAATCGCTGCTCTGTATGCAGAACGCAAGGAAGCCTTGCTGACTGCTCTTACCTTAAGTCCAAAGTCAAATCTGAGATGAACACCGCTTGAATTCTTTCTTTCATAGTTAAAGTAGGACTCCATAGTGTAGTCCTTGTTCATAGGGGCACCTGATAATGCTTCCGCAGATGTCATACCGTAGCCCTTACCGTCGCCATTACGATAATCAATCTCTGACATAATAGTAATTGAACCATCAGTTGACTGGAAGCTTGTAAGCTTACCCTTAGTGCCTGAACTGTCATAACGATGAACGATAAAGCCACCACGAAGGTTAGGAATTTGATTAAAGTTAGTGACACGGCTTGTATCTACAAATAGAGTACCCCAAGCAAGGTTGGTACTGCCAAAGGTTCTGCTTGTGCCGCCTCTGTCTCTGTTATGGAAATATACGCCACCGTTACCTTGCTCAATAAAGGCACTGTTCAGACTTGTAGTTCTTTCGCCGTAGATGGTATCACGATCGTAAATATTTGCATCGCCATCCGCTGTTTTGAACAATGCGCCGGCAGGTCCTGTTCCAAGTTCGCCGCCGCTCCAAACGCTTGCCCAGCCCGGAATCAACGGAGAAAGACCGTATGCACCCTTTGATGAGTTAATATTGTACTGATCATAGTAGTTACTTACGCCACGCTCGGTGTCGTTATATGTCGTTGTGTTACCGACTTTATGAACACCCGTAATGAAAGCAAAAGCTGAAAGCTTCGGTTCATTACCGATTGATGATTTGTAAACATAAGAACCGGCAACACCTGTCAAAAGGTCAAGATCGGGATAATACATATACGTATATGCATAGGCATAGTGAGGCTTGCCATCGACAACATAGGTTGCCGTGACCTTGACTCTGCCATCCCTTACGGACGTAGTACCGCCTGTGATCATTTGCTTTACTATCTGATTGGTGCGGGTGTTTTCCGTCACATTAGGAGACACCGAATCGCCCCAATTAATAGTAATAGATGTACAAGCCGCAGAACATGAGAAATAAACCGTACCGGTTGTCTGCGTTGCGCTTCTGCGAAGCGTTCCGTTCTCATCGCTGTCGATAAAATACTGGAAGGAATACGGCTTGGAGCCTGTACCAACCACCGGATTGAGATAAATCGCCTCCGGTACATAGAACTTTACTGTCGGTTCAACGGTGTTGACCAACTTCTTGACATCGACAACGGCCTTTGACTTCGGGAGCAAAATGCTCGGGTCAAAGACGAAAAAGGTCGTCGCCACAAGCACAAAGACCAATAAAAGACTCAGTGCTTTTCTGCCGAATTTCTTCAACATTTTTATTACCTCCGATTCTAAATTATTCTTATATTGTTATATCACCGGAACAACATTTAGTGATATTTATATAAAATTTACCAACATAAGAAAAAAATTATCTATTATTGGATTAATAATATCACGTTTTTATCATTTTTTCAAGTCTTTTTTTCGATTATGTCACTTATTTTTGACTTTCTTATGGTTTTTAAAAATAAATCTAAAAAAGATTTAAAATTCCATTAATTTTTAATGAAAATATTTTATTGACAAAATCAGAAAACCTGACGCCGATTAACAGCGACAGGTTCTTTATTAATTATCAATATCAAAATTATTTCACCAGCATTAAAAGCGTTCCGCCGACGGTGAGAAAAAGTCCGAAGGCTGTCTTTTTTGATAATTTTTCACGGAAAACTATGTATGAGAAAAGTATTGTGACAAGTATGCTGAGCTTGTCAATCGGAACGACAACGCTCGCCGGTCCGTCATGAAGAGCCTTGTAATAGCAAAGCCAGCTTCCGCCGGTCGCAAGGCCCGAAAGGCAGATGAAGCCGAGTTCCTTTTTCGAAATGACCTTAATTTTATTCTGCTTGCCCGTAACAAATACCATGATCCATGACATTACGAGTACAACGCCCGTTCTGATTGCCGTTCCGAGATTTGATTCGACATCCGAAATGCCGATCTTGCCGAGTATAGCAGTAAGGCTCGCAAAAACCGCCGAGCCGAGCGCATAGATTATCCAACGCTTGTTTTTCGGGATATCGGACTTAACGTCTTTCTTCTCTATCATCAGGAATGTTCCGACAGCTATAAGCGCAATTCCGATTCCACTGTAAAGAGTTATCCCCTCGCCGAGAAGAATCGCCGCAAGCAGGATTGTTAAAACAGTGCTTGACTTGTCAATCGGCACAACTTTATTGATATCGCCGAGCTGCAATGCCTTGAAATAGCAAAGCCAGCTTGCACCCGTCGCAAGACCCGAAAGAACAAGAAAAATCAACGTATGCGGCGTAATCGAGCCTATCTCGCCCTCCGAGCCGACAATGAATACCATCAGCCATGAGAAAAGAAGCACAACTATTGTTCTGATTGCCGTTGCAACGGTTGAATCTGTCTTTTTAATACCGCACTTTGCAAGAATTGACGTCAGTCCGGCAAACAGAGCCGAGCCGAACGCAAAAACAATCCACATAACCGTCATCTCCGATTAATTAACTGATAATATCATAGCATTGTTTTTGTCGAATTACAACAGAAGATAAGGAATTTGTATTTGTTTTAAAAGAGCAAAAAGAGGAGCACGCCGCCCCTCTCATTGCTTATTTCTTTCTTAAAACAATCTTTATAAAGTTAAGATATTTTCCGCCGCCGGCTTCCATTGATTTTCTGTCGCCTACGGCATATTCGTTATCCTGCTTCAGCCAATCGATCCAAACCTCGTCATTGGATTCCATCTCTCCTATTTCAATAAGCTCTGCACCGACGCATTGCTCAACCGTTGCTTTCCAGTAAGCAGCATCATGCATATAGTCGAGCTGTTCGGGTGTCCATGACAGCAAAAGCTCCTTCGGAAGATCGTCGTGGCAGTCCTTTTTCATTCCGGGAATCGAGATATAGATATATCCACCGCTTTTTACAAACGGAAGAAGCTTTTCGTCAAGATATCCCGAATTTCTGCCGAAATAATTATAGGAATCCGTCGTAACAACTGCGTCAAAAAAGTCTTTTTCAAACGGAAGATTTTCGGCGTCCGCTTTGACGGAAATTATTTGTTCCTCGGTCAGACCCATGCTTTCAAAGAACTTTTTGTTCTCCTCGGGATCGCTCCAAAGGTCGGCTGCATAGACCTTGAAGCCGTACTCCTTGGCGAGAAAAACAGATGTCAATCCCCGTCCGCTTCCAAGGTCACAGACAACGGATCCGTCGGGAATTTTGTGTCCGAGCATAAGCTCCTCTTCGAGCTTTATCGGGTTCGGTCCCATGATTTTTTCCATAAGCTCCGGTGTTTCGTATTTTTTGCTTAAAATATATTTCATAGTGATTTCTCCCTTAAATCATCAATAAATTTGTTAATATGCATCTCTGCCTGTAAAACAATTTCTTTCTTGTTTTCCGATTCGTCATAAACGGTATAAAGCATAAACATCGGTCCGTAAAAGCTTAAAGCAAGCTGTCCGGCATCGTTCTCGGAATAATTCATTCCGACAAAAACTTCTTTCATATAATCAAGCGGACCGCTTGAAATATAACTTTTGTAGAGCTCCGCCATCTCAGAATTTTTGAACCGTTCAAGCGAAAGCATTCGGCGAAATCGGGCAGCAAATTCATCATCTGTCCAATGCTTAAACATGGCAACGCTGAATGTTTTTATGCTTTCAAGCGAAACATTGTTATAATCGTCATCAACATTCGGCATATCATTTTCATCGGCGTAAAAGCCGTCCGCCTCGTTCATCTTTTTCAAAATGCTGTCAAAAATATCCCTCTTGCTTTTATAATGCTTATACAGCGACGGTGCCTTGATTCCGACCGCCGACGCAATCTCGGCAACGGACACCGCATCATAACCGTTCTCGGAAAACAGCCGAAGCGACTCCGATAATATTCTCTGTTTTGTATCTACCTGTTTCATAAATCCTCCAAGCTAATATTCATTAGCTATATTATAGGCTAATAATCGTTAGCTGTCAAGAGAAAAAATAAAAAACCCTTTGAGAAAAGGATTTCTCCTCTCTCAAAGGGCAGGTTGGCAAACCGGAATTTCTATTTGTGTTGCCATGTCATTACATAATCTTTTTCTCCGGTAGCCTCATCTAAGCCACTATGCTGAATCTCAAATCCTTCTCTCTTATAAAAAGATATTGCCCGTGCGTTCTTTTGGTATACGTTCAAGTGCAACTTATTCCTTTTATCCTTTGCATAATTCAGCAGAATTTTACCTATACCCTGCGATTGCATTTCACCAGAAACAAAAATGCCCTCAACATATTCATCATTTAACCCTATAAAACCCTGTATTTCTGTATCATACTCATACACATAAACCTCTGCTAGTAACAACGCTTCTTTTACTGATTTGAAATTGCTTTTCCAGTATTCGGCGGGGATAAAATTATGTGCCTTTATATTTGTATCCAACCATATATCTGCAACTTTATTTATATCATCCCTTTGAAATTCTCTAATCATAACGGTGACTCTCCATAAACTTGAATTTAAATTATAACGGTCTTTGCAAATACACCATATCTACCAACTGTATTCCACTCTCATAGATTGGGTGGTCATAATTATCTATAAAGAAATTTGATATGATATGCGAACGGACAAAACCACACTTTTCATAAAATGGTATTGTCAGTGGGCTATCGCCTGTTCCCACTTGCAGAATGGCATATTGCTTTCTGTAATTATTAACAATAAACTCAATTAAGGCTCTTGCATAACCTTTCCCTTGATATTCTGGAACTGTCGCAATGTTCTTGATTTCAAGTATGTCATTTTCTTTATCGGTTATGACACACTCACACTTGACCCCATTATCATCAAGTACATACATCTTGCCTTTATCAAGATAACGGTCAACCATATCTTCCTGCTCATCTGCTAATAGGAGCAAATCAAGATATTGTTTTTTATTTTCTTTAACTTCAATAATTTTCATCAATCGCACTCACATATTCCGATTTGTATTTCTATTCATTTCAGAAAATGGGCAATCCATAAGGACTGCCCATTTGTCATATTATAATCAATAAAGCTTGGCACCTGCCGGAATGTGGTCATCTACCATCAGAAGATGAAGCTTTTCTTCGCCTTCTTCTTCATGAATAGCACTGAGGAGCATACCGCAAGAGTCAATGCCCATCATAGCTCTCGGTGGAAGATTTGTGATTGCGATACAGGTCTTGCCGATAAGCTCCTCAGGCTCATAATAAGCGTGAATACCGCTGAGGATCGTTCTGTCCTCGCCTGTTCCGTCGTCAAGTGTGAACTGAAGAAGCTTCTTCGACTTTTTAACGGCTACGCAGTCCTTGATCTTAACTGCTCTGAAATCCGACTTTGAAAATGTATCAAAGTCAACATATTCCTTGAACAGCGGCTCGATCTCGACCTTTGAGAAGTCGATTACTTCGGGAGCAGCCTTTTCTTCCGTTGCTTCCTCAGCAACCGTCTGAACCGGCTTGTCGTACTTCTTGTCCGAATCAAGCGGTTTCATGGTCGGGAAGAGCAAAACATCTCTGATCGAGGGGCTGTTTGTAAGAAGCATTACAAGACGGTCAATGCCGTAGCCGATACCGCCTGTCGGGGGCATACCGTACTCCATAGCGGTGAGGAAATCCTCATCGGTGTGGTTAGCTTCCTCGTCGCCTGCCGCCGCTGCTGCGTCCTGAGCTTTGAAACGTTCACGCTGGTCAATCGGGTCGTTAAGCTCGGAATATGCGTTACACATCTCCCAAGTGTTGATATAAAGCTCGAAACGCTCAACCTGATCCGGTCTTGACGGCTTTCTCTTTGTAAGCGGAGAAATATCAACCGGGTGATCCATAATGAATGTCGGCTGAATGAGCTTGTCCTCGCAGAACTCCTCGAAGAAGAGATTGAGAATGTCGCCCTTTGTGTGACGCTCCTCGAACTCAATATTATGCTCCTTAGCGAGCTTCTTTGCCTCTGCGTCATCCTTGACTGCGTCAAAATCAACGCCTGCATATTTCTTAACGGCATCTGTCATTGTGAGTCTCTCGAACGGCTTGCCGAGGTCGATTTCCTTATCTCCGTAGGTGATGGTCGTTGAACCGCAAACCTCGGTTGCAAGGTATCTGAACATGCTCTCGGTGAGACCCATCATTCCGTGATAATCGGTATATGCCTGATAAAGCTCCATGAGAGTGAACTCGGGGTTATGTCTTGTGTCCATACCCTCGTTACGGAAAACACGGCCGATCTCATAAACTCTCTCCATGCCGCCGATGATAAGGCGCTTGAGGTAAAGCTCAAGGGAAATTCTGAGCTTAAAGTCCTCGTTGAGTGAATTATGATGAGTGACGAACGGTCTTGCCGCCGCACCGCCTGCGTTTGAAACAAGAATAGGAGTTTCAACCTCAACAAAGTTCTTTTCGTCAAGGAAGTTTCTTATCTTCTTTATAATAAGCGAACGCTTGTAGAACGTTGTCTTAACGTCGGGATTAACGATAAGGTCAAGATAACGCTGACGGTATCTTGTATCGGTATCCTTAAGGCCGTGGAACTTCTCGGGAAGAGGAAGAAGCGACTTTGAAAGAAGTCTTACGTTCTGAGCATGAACGGAGATCTGACCTCTGCGTGTTCTGAAAACGAAGCCCTTAACCTCGATGATGTCGCCGATATCCCACTTCTTGAACTCTGCAAACTCTTCCTCGCCGATATCGTTCATTCTGACATAAACCTGCATACGTCCTGCACGGTCGGTGATATCAATAAAGTTAGCCTTACCCATATCTCTCCATGTCATGATACGGCCGCAGAGAGTTACATCCTCAATTCTGACCTGCTCGGGTCTCTGATCCTCGGGAAGCTCATTGGTCTCAGCCTCAAGCTTCTCAAAAGCGGCGGTAATCTCCGCACTGGTTGCCGACTGCTCGGCTGTTGTTATCTGAAACGGGTCCTTGCCTGCTTCCTGAAGTGCAACAAGCTTGTCAACCCTGATTTTTCTGAGTTCGTTAGCGTTCTGCTCCGTTTCAACAACGGGAGTATTCTTTTCTTCTGCCATATTTAACTCTCCATTCATAGCAATTAACGGGCGTAAGGCTAAGCCTGCGCCCGATATGTTTATATTGAAATTTCAAGAACCTCAAAGGCAATCACATTACCGTTCGGAAGATGAACGTTAACAACATCGCCAACCTTGTTGCCGATAAGTGCCTTACCGACTGCCGACTGATCCGAAATAATGCCCTCATCGGGGTTTGCCTGGCTCTCGCCGAGAATCTTGTATTCCTCAATATCGCCGTATTCAACGTCACGGATTTTAACCTTTGAACCGACGTGAATAGCCTCGGTAGTAATTGCGCTTTCATCAAGAATCTTAGCGTTTTTCATTTCATTTTCGAGCTGAGCGATTTTAGCCTCCATTTTAGCCTGATCGTTCAATGCCTCATCATATTCGCTGTTTTCAGAAAGATCTCCGAATGATCTGGCCTCTTTGATTCTTTCGGCTATCTCGTCACGTCCCGCTGTTTTAAGATATTCCAGCTCATCATTTTTCTTTTTGTAAGCCTCAGCTGTAAGCAAGATTTCCTGTGCCATAATTTTCATCCTTTCAATGCAATTACTCGTTATTTTGGTCTTAATACAGACAAAAGCCTGTACTTTAAGCACCAAAGTACAGCAATATGCCTATTATAGTGTATTCAACGGAAAAAGTCAAGGCTTTTTGTTAAAACCGACTTTTCCCGAATTCATACATTATTTATAAATATAATATGTCCGAAAAATTTAAACATTCCGAAATTTATCCGTTTTCTATTATTTGAACCTCCCGAACGGTGAGCAATCGAATTTCGCCCTCCTTGAGGTTCGGGTCAAGCATCAAACCGCCCATTTGTGTTCGCTTCAGGCCGATTACTCCGTTACCTGCAGCCGCAAACATTCTCTTAATCTGATGATATTTACCCTCGCAGATTTTGATTTCGACCAGCGGCTTGTCGCCGTCCTCAATAACAGTCACCTTCGCCGGAAGACATTTTGTTCCGTCCTTCAGCTTAATTCCCTCGCTGATTCTTTTTATCTGCTCGTCGGTCAGCGAGCGCACCTCGTTATGAACGGCGCGCGCGTCCGAATGGCTTGCGATAAAAGGCGCGTCGCTGAATTCGCACAGGTCATAGAAGCTCCTGTCGCTCAAATGCGACACGTCGGTGACTATGCCCAACTTCTCCATTTTCGAGACAAGCTCCCTGCCCCAATCGGTAAGGCCGCCGCCCTCATCGCAGCCGCCCGCGGCTCGGTTTTTGTGATTCCATGTGAGGGTTATGAGCCGCAGTCCGCGCTCATAGAGCTTTTCGAGCCGCTCAAGGCTGCCGACTCCGCGCGAGCTCTCCATGGCGAGCATAACGCCGCGCGAATGTCCGCGCACGTCCTCGGAAGAGAGTATCGGGAAAACGTCGCCTTTCTTTTTTAGCTCGTCAAAATAGAAATTACACGCCGAGTCGAAATACCCCTCGACGAGCGAATCGTCCATACTGTCGGGGACAAAGACGGCGAACACCTGATTCCAGCGCCCGAAGATGCTTCCGCGCTCAAAATCGATGTCGCGTTCATTCTTTAAAAGGCTGTCTCCGTCGTCCATGCACTCAGTAAGAGTATCGCAGTGCAAATCAAAAAAATCCATAAAATCACCCATAGAATAATATTTCCGCCGACGCCGAATATTACTCAGAAGCTGCTGTCAAACGCATTTTCTATATATTCGCAGGAAATCGGCTCGTTCTCCTTTCCGAGAGTAACCTCCGCCACATCGAAGCGCGGCTGAAGATCGTAGTTATTTTTCTGCATAAAAAGCGAAGCGGTCTCGATTATCCGCTCCTGCTTTGCGCTGCCGACCGCTTCGCGCCCCGGAGCTATCGCGCCGGGCGAGCGGGTCTTGACCTCGGTGAACACCAAAAAGCCGTCCTTTTTAGCTATTATGTCTATCTCACCGAGGCGGCAGCGGTAGTTCGCGGTTATTATCTCATAGCCGTTTTCGCGCATGAAGCGCGCCGCGTATATCTCGCCCCAAAGACCGGGCTTTTCCTTTTCGCTGAGCATATTACCACCCCTCCGGCAGTTTCTTCAAAAACGTCTTTCTGTGGACGGGAGATATGCCGAATTCGCGTATTTTTTCATAGTGCAGCTTCGTGCCGTAGCCCTTGTGCTTTTTGAAGCAGTATTCCGGATACTGCTCGTCGAGCGAGAGCATATATCTGTCCCTGCTGACCTTCGCCATTATCGACGCCGCGGCTATTGACGCGCTCAGAGAGTCGCCCTTTATAATAGCCTTTGACGGCACGGGCAGACCCGGCAGGCGGTTTCCGTCCACAAACGCCGCCTGCGGACGCTCGGGCAGAGCCTCGAAGGCGCGGCGCATGGCAAGAAAGGTCGCATTGAGGATATTCATCTCGTCGATTTCTTCAACGCTCGCGCTCGCGACGGCATAGACGGCGTGCTCCTTTATCTCGTCAAAGAGCAGGTCGCGCTTTTTCTCGCTGAGCTTTTTTGAATCGTTCAAGCCCTCGATAATATAATCTTTGGGCAGTATCACGGCGGCGGCAAAGACCGGACCCGCAAGAGGTCCGCGCCCCGCCTCGTCTATTCCGCAGACGCACTCGAAGCCGTGCTCCGCGGCGGTTCTTTCATAATAATAGCGGTCGATTTCTTCAGCCATTTCAGCCCTCCAAAAATTCTTCGCTTACAACATCGCGCAGCAGCGAGTTGAGATAATCGAGACTGAAAGACGGCGTTGTCGAGCGCACTCCGTGGCGCGACGCGAGCGCGTCGGTATAATCGGCAAGGTTATAAACGCGAACATTGGAAAATCCCGAGTCATAGTGGGTGACAGTACCTGTGAACTTCGCCTTTGTGACCTCGGTCGTGTTCTTTTGATAGTCCTTGGTGACGGTTATGTGCATCATGCCGCCGAGCATTCTCGGGCCTCTGTCCTGCGCTGAAATAAAATTGCCGAGCGAATAGATGACGAGAACTTTTCTGCCGTCCGCGGCGGTTATGTATTCAACGGGCTGAATTACATGGGGATGAGTGCCGATGATTATATCCGCACCCCAGTCAGCAAGCTTCTGCGCCAGCTCATGCTGACGATCCGTCGGCGTGTGGGTATATTCCTCGCCCCAGTGGACATTGACTATCGTCATGTCGCTTATCTCGGATGCCGCCTTGACGCGTTTTTCTCTCCTGTCCTCATCCGCGCCGAGCATGAGTATCGTCTTGCTGCCCTCGGGCAGGCTCAAGCCGTTTGTAGGCTCGGTCAGCCCGACATAGGCGAACTTTATACCCTTGACGGTGTTAGTCGGAATTGTTTTGTAGTCCTCTTCGTCGAGATAAGCTCCGCAGAAGACAACATTCTTGCTCTTCCAGAACTTTATAGCGTTTCTCAGCCCGCTCTCGCCCTTGTCGAGCGAGTGGTTGTTCGCGATATTAAAAACATCAAAGCCTATCTTCACCATCTCGTCGCCGAGCTCGGTCGGGGAATTGAAGCAGGGATATGTGCTCGGTGCTTTCTCGGGGTCGATTATCGTCTCCTGATTGATTATGCTTATATCAGCCGCCGCAACGGTGGAAGCGACATTTTTATAGGCATAGGTGAAGTCGTAGCCGCCGGTCGCCGAGCGGGCGTGCGCCTGATTATATATGACCCCGTGAATAAGATTGTCGCCCACGGCGAGGATATTCACGCTGACTGGCTCGCGGGAGTCGGCAGTCGTGCTCTCGGAGGTGTTTTCCGCCTCTCCTCCGGCGGGCACCGCCTTTTGGCAGGCGCAGAGCATGAGCAGAGCCGCCAAAAGAGCTATAACTCTGAGAATGGTCGTCTTTTTCATGGTATCCTTCTCCTTTTATCAGTCGAGCGTTATTCTGCCTAATTTGCCCGCGCGGTACTCGTCGAGGAGCATGACCGCCGCGCGCTCCGTATCCGGCTCGCCGCCGCTTATCAGCATTCCGCGCTTTCTCGCGAGTATCTCAAGGCGTTCAAATTCCTCGCTCTCCGGCGGAAATTCGAGCTTATATCTCTCTTTTATCCTCTCGGGATAGTTCTCATTCATTATCGTCAGAAAGCGCGCCGCGATAAGCTCGATGTCAAGAATAGTGTCCTTGACAGAGCCGATGAACGCGAGGCGCAGACCGACATCCGGATCGTCGAACTTCGGCCAAAGCACGCCGGGCGTGTCGAGCAGCTCGATGCCGCTCCCGATGCTGAACCACTGGTTCTGGCGCGTAACTCCGGGCTTGTCCGCAACTTTTGCCTTGTTCTTGCCCGCCATGCGGTTGATAAACGAGGACTTTCCCGTGTTGGGTATGCCCACTACCATCAGACGAAGCGGCTTGCCCGCCATGCCCTTTTGAGCGTTCGCCTCGATTTTATCGCTGAGCATACGGCGGACGGTCGGCGCAAAGGCGTTTAAGCCCTTACCCGAGCGGCAGTCAACAGCTATAGCCGTCACGCCCTGCTTGCCGAGCTCGGATATCCTGCGGCGCGTCGCGTTTTCGTCGGCGAGGTCGCATTTGTTGAGAATGACCATGAGCGGCTTTTGTCCGATAAGCTCCGGCAATTCGGGATTTCGGCTGCTCACGGGCACACGCGCGTCAACTATCTCGACCACCGCATCAACGAGCGGCAGGCTCTCTTTTATCTGCCTGCGCGTCCGAGCCATATGACCCGGAAACCACTGGACATAAAGATCTCCGTTTTCCAAAATTCTTCCTCCTTAGGACTATATGCGCCAATATTTTGCGCGCCGTATATAAAAAATGCTTTTCGGCTTTACTAAATGAGTATAGCAAAAAAACTTTGTCTTTACAAGCAAAAACGCAGCCGAAGCTGCGTCTTGATTGCATATTATAGCGCGGACAGGTTATTTGTCCGAATCCGGATTGAAATTATAGTAGACATCCCACTGACCGAGCGGCATGATCCTGCCGACGACCTTGCCCATGATATATTTCTCGTCGATAAATCCGACAACTCTCATGCGGCTGTCCTTCGAGTCGTTTCTGTTGTCGCCCATGACAAAGAGCATACCCTCGGGCACGGTCGCGGGAAATTCTATATTGCCGCGGGAATATGTAGGCTCGAGCGTATATTTTTCGTCGAGCGCTTTGCCGTCGACATAGACTATACCCTTTTCGCTGTCTATATCCACCGTCTGACCGCCGACCGCTATAACGCGCTTTATCAGCGTCTTGTGCATGGCGTTGGGCTGGGCGACGATAACTATATCGCCGTAGTCAAACGAGCGCTTGAGCGAGCTTATCGCCACGGTATCGCCGTTATTGAGCGTCGGATTCATCGACGCGCCGGACACGACGAGCACGCGGGTGACGAAGGTAAAGACAATAGCTATCACCGCAACCGCCGACACAACGACGGAGACTATATCATAGATATTGCTGACCGTCTTTGAATTCTTCGGCTGCTTTTTAAAGTCAGCCTGCTCTTCCGTATTCATTTGAAGTTCATTATTTTCCTGCATAACAGTCCGCCTTCAAATCTCAAGCCTTGCGGCTCAGTTTTTGATTATTTTGATTCTGTCAAACGGGTAGAACCTGAAAACGACCTTGCCGAGAACCTTGTTCTCGTTTATAAAACCGATATCAGTCGAACGCGAATCGAGGGACTCGTTTCTGTTGTCGCCGAGAACAAAGAGCTTGCCCTCGGGAACGGTCACGGGGAAAGTCATATCATAGCTCAGATTCGTCGGGGTATTCACATACGGCTCGTCGAGCACCTGACCGTTGACGCTGACGGTGCCCTTATAAAAATCTATATCCACCGTGTCGCCGCCGACCGCGATAACGCGCTTTATTATCGACTCATCCTTGCGCGTGGCGTGGGATATTATTATAACATCACCGCGCTCGTAGCCGGAAAAGCTATGTACGCACGCGACCCTGTCGCCGCCGCTGAAATTCGGGAGCATTGAGTCGCCGATAACCGCAGCGGGTCTGAACACCAGCGAAAAGAACAGCATGAGTATAATAACCGCCGACTCGAGCGTGGCAACTGCGTCATATACTATGCCCCACAGCTTTTGATTCCGCTCGGGCAGCTCTTCTCCGCTGTCCGCCTCCTGCGAGAGTGCGGCAGGATATTCAAATTTGAACCAATATTCCTCGACTCTGCGCATCGCATAAACCCCGTTTTAAGTGAAAAAGGTGTAACAAATAAATGTTACACCCTCATTCGCACAATTATTTGACCTGGCTCTTGACTCTCGCGGCCTTACCGACTCTGTCTCTGAGGTAATAGAGCTTGCTTCTGCGAACCTTACCGCTTCTTATGAGCTCAACCTTAGCAACGTTGGGTGAATGTACCGGGAAGACTCTCTCGACGCCGACACCGTAGGAAACTCTGCGAACGGTGAAGGTCTCGGAAACGCCCGAACCCTTGCGGGCAATAACGGTTCCTTCGAAAGCCTGAATTCTTTCTCTCTCGCCCTCGCGGATCTTAACGGAAACCTTTACGGTGTCACCGATCTTGATCTGGGGAATCTCGTCGCCTGTCTTAAGCGAATCCTGTGCAATAACTTTGAGTGCGTCCATTTTATATTCCTCCGTTGATTTTCAGACGTTCGTAACAAATTAGATGAAAGAGGAGCGTCCGCTTTAATGTGGTGCGGCCATGCCGCTTCGGCATTAAACCCCGTCACCGAAGCTGTGACGGATAACAAATGCTTAGATATTTTAGCACAAAGTGCCGGACAATGCAAGGGTTTTTTGATTTTATTTTTCGCGGCGCAGACAATATTATATATAAAAGTATAGTCTGCGTTTCGTCAGTTCATGACAGGCTCATATTATACCGCATATATCGGCAAAAATCAAACCGATAGCAATACTTACAATATTTTCAAACCGAATGTTTTTAAAGGCTATTGACAAAGTGCATACGAAAGAGTAGAATAGCTGTCGAAATTTAATATTTCCTTATTGAGAGCGGCTGAGGGAACAGGCCCTGTGAAGCCCGGCAACCTGATTATTCAAGGTGCTAAATCCTGCGGTGCAGACCGGAAGATAAGGCCGGCGGCGGAAAAATTCCGTATCGCCCAGAAGTGCTTAGCGGTTTCGCCAAGCGCTTTTTTTATTTGTCAGAAGGAGGACAAAAACATGGCAAACTACTTTTTCACATCCGAATCCGTAACTGGCGGACATCCCGATAAGATCTGCGACCAGATCTCCGACGCAGTCCTTGACGCTATCCTCGCCGAGGACAAGAACGGCAGAGTTGCCTGCGAGTGCTGCTGCACGACCGGCATGGTCATGATAATGGGCGAGATAACCACGAGCGCGAAGATAGACATCCCCTCGATAGCGCGCCAGGTCATCTGCGACATCGGCTATGACAGCCCCGAAAAGGGCTTCGACGGCCACACCTGCGCTATACTTACAACTATAGACAAGCAGTCCCCCGACATCGCCCTCGGCGTTGACCGTCAGGGCGCGGGCGACCAGGGAATGATGTTCGGCTATGCGTGCCGCGAGACTCCGGAGCTTATGCCCCTGCCCATCTCGCTCGCCCATAAGCTCGCCGCTCAGCTGACGAAAGTCCGCGCAGACGGCACTCTCCCCTATCTCAGACCCGACGGAAAAACTCAGGTCACGGTCGAATATGCCGAGGACGGCACTCCCGTAAGAATCGACGCTGTTGTCGTATCCTCTCAGCACGCCGCATATATCGAGACCGAGACGCTTCGCCGCGACATCGAAAAGAATGTTATCCGCGAGATCATTCCCGCAGACATGATGGACGACAAGACGAAGATATTCATTAACCCCACCGGACGCTTTGTCACCGGCGGTCCTCAGGGCGACAGCGGCCTCACCGGCAGAAAGATAATCGTTGACACCTACGGCGGATATTCACGCCACGGCGGCGGCGCATTCTCCGGCAAGGACCCGACAAAGGTCGACCGCTCCGCAGCATATGCCGCAAGATACATGGCGAAGAACATTGTCGCCGCAGGTCTTGCAGACAAGTGCGAAGTTGAAATCGCCTACGCCATCGGCGTTGACGAGCCCGTCTCCGTTTTTGTTGACAGCTTCGGCACCGGCATTATCCCCGACTCCGAAATAGCCGCCGCCGCGAACGAGGTCTTTGATCTCCGCCCGGCTTCGATAATCAAGGAGCTCGACCTCCGCCGCCCGATTTATCGTCAGGTAGCCGCTCTCGGCCATGTCGGCAGAACCGATATCGACCTGCCCTGGGAGCACACCGACAAAGTAAACGCCCTCAAGGGAGCCGCGGGAATAAAATAAGATATGCATAAAATAAGATATATTTAAAATATATTATTGTATAGCAAACCGCCGCAAGGAAAAATCCTTGCGGCGGTTGAAC